>OCTW011519525.1_pt1 | contig 32988 bp, 21 predicted proteins | sample 1539671 | NCBI WGS metagenome assembly OCTW01 (sample SAMN02144230, study PRJEB22623) | gut metagenome | biome: sheep rumen | host: Ovis aries | place: New Zealand | reverse complement strand
AGAGCTGAAAAACTTCTGGTTTGAGACAGCAACGTCTTCCTACGTGATAGATCATTTGAAGAAACACAATGCCCAGATACTTGATTTTGAAGGTGTACAAATGTTTGAATCCGGATTCTATGCGTCGTACGAGGATGTGATAAGTGTTTATCCTCTTCTTTACCAAGCTGGATATCTTACGATTAAGGATTACGACAGGGAATCGGATGTCTATACTCTTTCTTATCCCAATAGTGAGGTCCGCATTTCAATGCTTGAAGTGCTGATGCCGTCGTGGGTGGGTTGTAGCACAGATGATGGAAAAATAAATATGCAAAGATTCTACTTCGCACTTAAATCTGGTAGAATTGATGAGGCTTTCGAACTGTTGAAGGAGTTTTTTGTGCAGATTCCAAACGTGCTCAACAATAAAAATGAGAAACATTTCCAGACGGTGATCTACGTCTTGTTCCGCTGGCTTGGCTTCTACACTCAGTCGGAGGTCAACACGTCGAAAGGCAGATTAGATTGCATCTTGTTTGCTCCCAAACAGATTTTCATCATCGAATTCAAGGTGGATGAGAGTGCGGAGAAAGCTCTCGCCCAGATAAATGAAAAGGGTTATGCCGAGCCTTACCGCACGGATGGCAGACCGATTATTAAGATCGGAGTGAATTTTTCAAGCGAGGAGAGAACGATTGAAGGATGGATAGTGGAGGAATGACGAGATATTAAGAATTAAGAATATCGACACTATAATCCAAAAATCTCAATTGCATTCTTCGACGTAGCTTCAGCCACTGCATCGACATCCATCTCCTTGATTTCTGCCACTTTGGCGGCTGTATATGCGATGAACGCTGTCTCATTACGCTGACCACGTTTAGGCATCGGAGCAAGATACGGAGCATCTGTCTCCAATACGATCCTGTCTAACGGTATATCCTTGACAGCAGCAGCAACACCAGCATTCTTAAATGTAACAACACCGCCTATTCCCAAAACAAAATCTCCAAGTTTCATCATCTGCTCTGCTTCATGGATATTGCCAGTGAAACAGTGGAACACACCATGCAGTTTGGATTTGTCGAATTTCTTCAGTGATGCAGTACATTCCTCGAGAGCCTTACGCTGATGGATTATAATAGGCAGATTGTTTTGGATAGCGACGTCGACCTGCTGCTCAAACGCCTTTATCTGAATCTCCTTGAAATCGTCTTCCCAATAGAGGTCAATTCCAATCTCGCCCAAAGCACAATACTTGCGTTGAGGAAGATATGCAAACATTTCGTCAAGCACACTCTGCCAATCCTCTTTCACTTCTGTAGGATGCAGACCCATCGCGCACGAGAACAATCCGGGATCAGTGTCTGCCAGTGCATGCATCTGCGGAATTGTGCTCAAATCCACATTTGGCAAAATCACTTTGCCTACACCAGCTGTTTTTAATCGTTCAACCACCTCCGCTTTGTCGTCAGGATAGTCTTCATCCATATAAATATGGGAATGAGTATCTATGATCATATTCCTAAAAATTCAAATATTTTATCTTTTTCAAAAGGCGAAAACCAATTGATCTCCTGGTCTCGTTTCCACCAAGTCATCTGTTTTTTTGCGTATCGACGAGTGTTTTTCTGGATTTCCTCAATAGCTTTCTCCAATGAATAATCACCATCAATATATGCGAACAACTCTTTGAATCCCACTGTGTTAAGGCTGTTAAGATGTCGATATGGATAGACGTTGCGAGCTTCTGCTTCCGCACCGTCTTCAATCATCACATAAGTGCGACGATTGATTCTGTCGTACATCTCCTCACGAGGGAGAGTAAGCCCGATCTTCACAATGTCGAACGGACGCTGTTTTTTCTCCTGCTTACGAATCTCAGTATAAGGCTTTCCCGTCTCCAGACAAATTTCCAGAGCGTGAATAATACGCTTATAATTATGAGGATCGACCTCTTCATAGTATTCAGGGTCAAGAATCTTCAGTTCACCAAGCATATTGCTGATTCCCTCCGTCTCATACCGCTTCCAAAGCTCATCACGCAATTTTTCATCCACATTCGGGCGGTCGTCTATTCCATTGCAAAGAGCGTCGATATAGAGCATCGATCCTCCTACCATCACCACATCATCGTGAGAGGCAAACAACTCCTCAAGTTTTGCCAAAGCGTCAATCTCAAAACGTCCGCAGCTATAGTAGTCGTCAAGACCAAGCATTCCTATGAAATGATGTTTGGCTCTCTTCAACTCTTCCGCAGACGGTGCGGCTGTGACAATCGGAATATCTTTATAGAACTGACGAGAGTCACACGAAATTATGTCCGTGTGAAGACGTTCAGCAACATGGATGCTGAGTCCTGTTTTTCCGATTGCTGTCGGTCCGAGTATGACGATTAGTCGTTTGCTCATCTGTGTTGGAATTCTAAAAAAATGCTCAAAATTCTTCAAAAATTAAGAATTTGTTCACAAATATAGACTTTTTTGCTCATATCATTGGTTGAATTATGTCGATATTTATAATTTTGTGCCACACTAAAAAAGTATCAATGAAAATAGGCTTAAATCTCTATGGTCCATGCTCAAAGCAGGCAATGAAGGAAGAAGATCTGTTGATTGCAGTAAGAGCATTGGAAATCGATTATGTTGAACCTTGCATCCTTCTAGGAGGTTTGACACACAACAACCCATCATTTTGGACAATGATGAAATTCCAGCATCTTTATAAGTTGATGAAAAGCATCGGATTAGGAGTACAATCAATCCATGTTGTGACAGAATCAATAGAAAAATCCGTCGACGAGATGATCACATTGACAAACGAATATGGAATCAAACAGTTTGTGGTAGGAATGCCAAATCAGCTTAATGAGACAAGTTTGCAAGAGAGAGCGAAAGAGTTGAGCGACGCTGCAGAAAAACTTCAGTCTTGCGGATCCCGACTGCTCATCCACAACAACCAGCCAGACACCGCAGTAAAAATCAAAGGAGTGACAGCATTGGAAAGATTGGTTGATTTGTGCGACGGGAAAGTAGGATTCCAGCTTGATTTAGGATGGTGTGCGGCGGGAGGAGAGGATCCTATCGCATTCTTCACACGCAATGAAAGTAGGGTAGAGTCACTTCATTTCAAGGATTTTGTCAAACCGGGAGTTTCAGAAACAGACGTTCCAATCGGATTAGGAAGGATAGACTCAGTCTCAGCCATCAAGATAGCCAATAAACTTGGCATCCCAATGTTGATTGATCAGGACAGCTACAACAACATTCGCGTCGACCTGAACGAATCAAGACAATTTATAATTTCATAATGCATAGTTAATAATGAGACTTTCGTTTTTCCCATTCATCCGTCTCAATCTTCCCATTATTTAATTGTTTATTCATATTCTTGCCTTATTTGTTAAAAAAAATTAATTTTGTATTGTTTGTATTATAATAGGGATTTAATATGAATATGAAAAACTTTATAAAGATAATACGTTGCCTTACAACTGCAACTTTTTTACAATTCTCGGCTACAGTTTTTTCTCAATCATGGAATCTAGTTTGGCAGGAGGATTTCGGTGTTGTACCTGATTCCGTATATTCCGACTTTGCAGATCCGAGCAAAACAATGCCAGGACATAAATGTGCCAAACAGGGTCAAGCCGTCCAGGATGGATTTTATGCGATTGTCAGCCATGTCTACAATGAGCCGATGGGTTCGTGGTGGTATGAGATAGACGACCATACTGGAAATAAAGATGGAGGCCTGCTTTTATGCAACACAGATGGATCATTGGAAGGAGAAATCATCTACAAACAAAAAATCGAATTTCCAATATGCTCCACCAACAAGTATAAATTCGTGATGTATGCCGGAGGAAGCACCAATTTCGGTGGAATCCTTCCTAGTCTTGAAATGACAGTTTTGGCAAGCGATGGTTCTCTACTTGGACAAACCAAAACAGGTGGAATACCAATGCTTTATAGCAGTTACGACTGGAGTGTACCTCCAACTTGGAGCAAATATGAAGTGGAATTTGACCCAGGCAATTACGAATGGGTTGAATTCCAATTGATAAATAGAGCTGAATGTACAGCTGAAGGTGAAACCCCAGGAACTAAATGGGATGATGAATGTCAATGTAATAAAATTTCATGTGGATCCGGTAATGATTTTGTACTCGATGATATTCAATTATTCCGTCAGGATGCGGAGACGGTGCCAGATCCTGATATCACAAACAATTCCCTTGTAGAAGAGACAAATCAGAACGGATGCTTATACTCTTCATCATACTCAATACCAAGCAAAGTGCTTGACGACTGGCACCAATTATACAAGAACATTTACTTCTTGTGGCAGGAGAGTGAGGATGGATACACATGGAATGATATTGCAGAACCAATCAGCGGTATCGACAAGACCAAAACAGTTTTGGATGTGGATGCGACTAAGTCGATGCAATATCGTGTGATTATCACAGGAGCAGACGAAAGTGAAGCCAAAGCTAAAGAGATTGCCAAACAGATCAGTAAGAACGGTGGACCAGACGATGGTTGCTACCTGTTTTCTATTTCCAACACTCTGTCTGCCGCACTGCCAAAGCCAGATTGCAAGTATCGAAAAAATCTAAGAATCTTATGGTCTGAAGACTTTGGTGTATGTGACACAATGGAATTGAAAACCCATCCCAATGCTCCAGGCACTTTCTATGAAGACGATGGTGTGGCTGAATTTGACGCAGGCAAATATGTGATCACATCTTGTCCTAGTCTGGCCATTATACAGTCGAAAAGTTGGAATGTCAATCCTGAAAGAGACAGCAAGAATGCAAAAGATTCAAAGGGAAAAGTAGGTGGAGCATTCCTATATGGGAAAACAAGTGTGACAGACACAGTCATATATATTACAGATTTTGCCGGTCCATTCTGCAACTGTAAGGCATACATGCTTAATGTGGATGTTTTCAAGAATGTCGACTGGGGAACACTGCCAATACGCATTGAAGTGTTAGATGGAAAAGATGTGATTGGTGAAGCGTCCGGAGTCATACCGGGAGGTCAAGGAGGATGGATCACACTGTCCGCACCATTCCAACTGCCATCTGATTTTAAGAAATCTTTGACATTGAAAATAAGTTGTTCGACAAAATATATTGATGGAAACAAACAAATTAAAGATGCAGAGAAAAACGTAAGTTTCGGAATCGACAATATCACAGTAGCAGTTTGTGGAGAGACTATGCCAGAGACTTCCGTCTATATAGATGGAGACAAATCACTACAATTTTTAAGTGGCTTTGATTGTACAGACGAAAAAACGCATACTATTGATTTCGATGGCAAAGCAGATTGGATCGACCAATATCCGAACGCTGCGTTCATTTGGCAGACATCTGTGGATGGGGGAGCGACGTGGAGCAATTTATCTGCTTCATCAACTTCCATCGAATATGAATATACAGGAGATTTAGAATCATTGTATAGAGTTGTGATAGGTGAGACAGAAACTGTGGCAGAAGAAGTAGCGGCTACTGGCAGACACAAAGATGAATGCTCCATTTACTATATCACTGATGTTGTCGGATTCAAATGCAAAGAGAGCGGATGCCGTGCACCTAAATTTTCATTCGACACTGATGATGAAGTCAAAACTATCGACACTGTATTCTGTAGCACTCCTGACGCTATAGACATCAAAGTAATCCAGACCAACAAAGCAAATGTTGATGATTTCTACATCGCCACTATGGGTGCGGACAAAAAGTATGAAGCTGCGAAAGTTATGTCTCCAGCCCCAACGTCTACAGATAATATCTGGAAAATTTCTCTTGACAAAAAGTCGGCAAACTATATGATCTACGCAATCAACGACACTTGCAAGAGCGACACATTATATATCAATGTCGACGTGAGAGAGCCTATAGAGCTTAAACCAGTTGACGACCAGATGTTCTGCGGCACCGAGAAACCGGTGGTGGAGATGGAACTCGCTTCTGGAAATGCGGAATCCATTTTGTTGAAATACGGTTCACATGAAGGGAAAGCCGAAGTAGTATTGATGAAATCCGAAGTCAAATTTGCGGATATAGCATCAAAAGTCGGTGATGTGGATGTTACAGCTTATGCTATTTCTAAAGACGGCAAATGTAAGTCGGAAGAGATCATCTTCCATGTCGATTATGAGGATGAGCCTGATTTCACATTCAATGCCAACACCAATATTGTCTGCAAAAGTGAAAAAGCGGAATTGGATTTGAAAATCACTCCGACACATAATTCAAAAAATCATGTGTATGAGATTAAAGGAAGCGACGGTAGCACCGTAGATATCGACGATCTTGTTGTTTTCCCAACAGAGAAGACAACATACACAGCGACCGCTACGAGCGAAGTCTGCAAATCCAATAAGTCAGAAGATGTAGAAATAGACGTAGAACTACCTCAGGCTATCGATTTGTCGACGGTGCCATCACCTGTTTTGCAAACGACTGCCACAGGTTCAATCGTATGTGCTCCTACCACCGTTTCCTTCACTGTCTCAGGAGATAATCTTACGACATGGGATTGGGAATACAGAAAGAAAGGAGAGAATGATTTTTCAAAATGGGATGCAGGAAGCACACAGACAACGAATGATTTTGAAATCACGGAGGAAACTTCATTCAGAGTGTCATCCGCCGTGGCAAGCACAAACGTCTGCAAAGCCGCTTATTCAGACATCATCACTATTGAGGCTGAAAACAAACCTGTATTCTCTTTGATTTTGGACAAAGATAGAGTGTGTGAAAATGGAGATGTTGAATTGACTCTTGTGACAAATGAAACATATGATCCATCTCAGATTACAGCTACAGCCAACGGCAATGCTATAACACTTAAAAACAACAAATACACAACAGCGATTACCGAGACAACCAAGTTTGAGGTGACTGTTTCAGGAAAGGTTTGTGCCGAAACAAAATTCGACACAACTGCATATGTCGACCATCCGCTTTCATTCACATTATCTGCAGACAAAACTAAAATTTGTGAAGGAGAGGATGTCACATTCACTGTGACAGGAGAATCAAATGGAATCGTTTGGTATAAGAGTACAGACGGTAATAAATATACAGAGTTTACACCTGAAAGTGGAAACAAAATCACACCAGACGAAACAATCTACGTCTATGCAGGAACACCAAGCGATGGAGCGTGTGGAGCATTCAAAGTTGACCCTATAAAGATTGAAGTGGAGAAACCAATTTCTTTTGACTTGATAAGTGATGTGAATGGAAAAATATGTGCCGGAACAGAGGTTAATTTAGCTGTAAAAAACTTAGTCGGCACACCAAACTCATCCAAATGGGAGAAGAATGATATAGAGATAAACGCAGTGTCATCCTATAAAGACACTCCAGTAAGCACGTCCACTTACAAAGTCACTTTGAATGGAGATGTCTGTCCATCTGTCGAGCAAAAGATAGAAATAGAGGTGGAGAGCGCGGACGCATTGACTCTGACAGCCGACAAATCATTGATTTGTGAAGGAGAAAGTGTGACATTGACAAAAGACTATGGCACAAATGATCCCGCCTCGGTAACATGGTGGAGCGAAACAGACGGAATGAAAACCAAGATTTCTGAAATCAGCACCGTCGCACCAAGCAAATCGACGTCATACTATTTGAGTGTCAAAGGATCTGTTTGTGATGAGGTTTATTCACAGCCAGCCATCGTAGAGGTTGAACCAAAAATTGATTTCGAATTGAAATCAGATGTCAAGGATCTTGTTTGTGAAGGAACAGAAGTGACTCTAGAATTGGATTTGAAGAGTGGAAATCCAGAAAATGTAACATTCACAGCAAACGGAAATCCTGATTCATACGATATTGTTAAGAAAAAGGTTTATAAAGCGACTCCTGCTGAGGAGACAAAATATGAATTGACGTTGCAAGGATCCGCATGTTCCGCAGAGACCCAGAGCATCAATATAAAGATTCAGAAACAGCCAAAACTTTCTGTGACTATTGATAAGACAGGAGTTTGTGAAGGAGAATCGGTAACGATCACTCCGACAGCAGAGAATGTAGATGATTTGATTTGGAAATCAAGCGAAGATGGAGGTGTGACATTTAATGACGACTCTGGCACACTACAAAGGCATACCTACAATTTGACAAAAACGACTATAGTTTTAGTCACTACAAAAAGTGACAATGCATGTGAACAAGTAGTATGGACTCAAGAAGTGGAGGTGGAGCCCGCATTCTCCGTTTCATTCGACAACAACACAACAGTTTTATGTCCAAATGAAGAAGTTGAGATCAAAGCTTCCGTCGACAGAATGAATGACAATCTGAAGTTTGAGTGGACAAAGAGTATCGACGGTGCAAAATTCAGTGTGGTCGGTCCGACAAATGATCCTACAATCGTGAAGGCCAAACTAGACACCACTACAATATTCACAGTTAAAGTTTCTGGAAAATATTGTGAGAGCCAGTCAGACACTACAACAGCTACAATAGATTTGATTCCGACACTGACACTAGAAGCATTAGCGGATAGTATATGTGAAGGTGAAGAAGTGACACTGAATGCAATATTCTCATCAAATAATTATTTGAAGGATTCTGTCTATATTGGATTCGGATCACGCGGGCCATCGGAATGGGAAAAAGAATCTTGGCATTGGGCAGGAATCGGAGAAATAACAGAATACCCAAAACCTTCAAGGGATGTTGATTATATATTAGGAGGATTCACCAATCAAATTGAATCAATAGAATATAAAGCTCAAGCCCAAACGCCAGCTGGATGCAAAATCAATCCAGTGACTAAGAGAATCTTTGTGGAGAAAGCCATATCGTTGGATGTTCCAACCGACACATCATTATGTGAAGGTGGAGAAGTTAAATTATCTGTTGACGGAAGCAAAGGTTACCAATATATTTGGACTATTGATGGTGACACTGTGTCGAAAAACTACAAATTCACTTACGACGGAGACGAGCCAGCAAATGTAAAACTTGAATCAAAAAGCTCAATTTGTAGTGAATCGTATGATTTCGCCATCAATGTAGTTCCGACGCCGCATATTGTTTCGGTGGAGGAGAGTGGAGCCAACGCATTTGAAGTCGTAGCAGAAGGTGGCAGCGGAGCATATCTGTTTGATTTTGGCGACGGTTATCAGCCATCGTCGACATTAAGTCCAGCCACATACGGACGCACATACAAAGTCAAAGTCAAAGATGAGTTAGGATGTGAATCAGACACCACTATCAAGACTCCGACTTACGAGTTGGAATTTCCTGTAAGTTTCACACCTAACGGAGACGGAGAAAATGACGTATGGGAGATCAATAATATTGACAAATATCCAGGAGCGACGGTAAAAATCTTCGACCGTTTTGGCAAAAAGCTGTGTGATATGAAAGCAGCTGAGATGGATGCGTGGGATGGCACATATAATGGAAGAGACCTACCGTCTACCGATTATTGGTATGAGATTCAGATTGATGAGATCGACAAAACATACATCGGACATTTCACACTGATAAGAAATTGACGATTAAAAAATGTTAATATTTAAAATCCGTACTGCTATCAACAAGTGGTACGGATTCTTTATTTTTTGTTTTTTTGTAATTTTGCACTCGAAATCCATAAATCAACTTTTAAGTCATAAATTAATGCGTATGAATAAAAAAATACTCTTATCGATGTTGATGGTTATCATTTCAACATTGTTTTCGTTTGCAATGTCAGATGATTATGATCCTAACTATAAATTACAGCATCGTAATGTCTTTGTTATGTCAGCAGATTCTACACAGGGATATGCTTCGCTGTCAAACATTAGTACAGCGGTAGGAGATTCTCTAGAACTGTATGCGAAACCTAATTATGGTTTTACATTTGATCGTTGGGAATCTGTAAAAGGTTTGTCTACAGACACAGTGTCAGATAATGACACTATTTTGGCATATTTCAAAGAGTTGCCTAAATATAATCTTACTTTTATCTCGGAAGATACAACCCAAGGATTCGTATACGGAGGAAATGGTCTTTGGTATGAAGGCAAAATCATGGAGAGAGACTGGCTTTTTTATCCACATGATCCCGCTTTGATTTTCGAATCTAAAAACGGATACCATTTTTCTTATTGGGAAACCAATATGGGAAATCTTAAAGATATTTGGGATTATTACTTGACCGCTTGATACTATCATTCTTCATTTTGAAAAAGATACAGTTCCAATGGGATATTTGAATTTGAGGATCGAACGAACCGACACATTGGATCTATATGGTAATCTTTTATTCCGTGAAAGTTATCAAACATCAGAAATAAAAGATTCTGCTATTGTCACTAATTTGGCAACAAAAGAAACGTTTTGCTCTGATATAGTCTCTCTAAGTAATTATGTATTTGCTTATGGTGACACTTTATTGGTTTCTGTTAAGTCAAATGACGATTTTAAAAATGATTCTGTTTATACATTTGTATATGATGACTCATCAAGACATTATATTTATAAAGAGATTGAATTGACTAGACCAATGCAAATTGTGAAATTGGAGGAAGCTGAAGGAGATTCTTTCAATGTAGATATCATTATCGCCACAATTAATAATTACTATCCTGATTATAAATGGGAAGGAAATGGTCGTTATGCAAAGGGAGACACAATTAATGTTTGTATTGAGAAACCTCTTTATTATGAAATGGGATCTGTTTTATATAGAGTACCAAATGACTCTTGTTTTTCTTTTGTCGTGAAAAATGACATCAACATAGTATTATTACAGGATTATCCAATAGGTGTCGACCTAGTCGCTGCAGAAAAGGAAAGTGATCCATTTGTCAATGTCTACACAATCAATGGATATCTGTTGAAACAGCATGTCAAAGAGAGTGAAGCACTTGACGGACTAAACAAAGGTCTGTATATTGTAGGCAGAAAAAAAGTGTTTGTTAGAAGATAATATCTAATTCACTTTAGAATTATGAAGGGTCGTCCGTTTTATTTCGGTTGACCCTTCATGTTTTTATGTTATAAATCAATAAAATTTTGTATCTTTGCAAAAATTTTGAAATTCAACACGAAAATTAATAAAATTATATAATGATTACAGCGTCTGATATTGTAGTTCAATTTGGAAAGCGTATCCTTTTCCAAGATGTAAATCTAAAGTTCACACCAGGCAACTGCTACGGAATCATCGGAGCAAACGGTGCAGGAAAATCAACATTTCTAAAGGTGATCAGCGGAGACTTGACTCCGACAAAAGGTAGTGTCACTATTGCCCCAGGAGAGCGTTTGTCTGTGCTTCGTCAGGATCACTACGCATTCGATGAGTGCACTGTTATCGAGACTGTGCTTCGTGGTCATGAGCCATTGTGGAATGTGATGCAGGAAAAAGACGCTATCTACGCAAAACCAGAGATGACAGACGAGGACGGTATCCGTGCATGTGAGCTTGAGGAGAAGTTCGCTGAAATGGACGGTTGGAATGCAGAGAGCGACGCTGCTGCTTTGCTTTCCGGTCTGGGCATCAAAGAGGAGTTGCACTACAAGTTGATGAAGGAGTTGAGTGGTAAAGAGAAGGTGCGTGTGCTATTGGCACAGGCTTTGTTTGGAAAACCAGACAATCTGCTTCTCGACGAGCCTACCAACGACCTTGACCTTGAGACTGTAATGTGGCTTGAGGAATACTTGTCTAATTTCGAAAACACAGTGCTTGTCGTTTCCCACGACCGTCACTTCTTGGACAGCGTATGTACACACACTGTGGATATCGACTACGGTAAAATCTCAATGTTCGCTGGTAACTACAGCTTCTGGTACGAGTCTAGCCAGCTGGCTCTTCGTCAGCGCGCTCAACAGAATAAAAAGGCTGAGGAGAAGAAGAAAGAGCTTCAGGAATTCATCCAACGTTTCTCTGCCAATGTGGCTAAGAGTAAGCAGACTACTTCAAGAAAGAAGATGTTGGAGAAACTTAATATCGAGGAGATCCAACCGTCTACACGTAAATATCCAGGCATCATCTTCACTCCTAAACGTGAGCCAGGCAACAAGGTTCTTGAGGTTAAGGGATTGGCTGCAAGCATTGAAGGAGATGTTCTTTTCAAGGATGTCACTTTCCAGGTTGAGAAGGATGACAAGATTGTATTCGTGAGCCACGACCCACGTGCCATGACCGCTTTGTTTGAGATCATCAACGGCAATATCAAGGCTGATGCTGGTCAGTACAGCTGGGGTGAGGACACTATCACAAGCGCATACCTTCCAATGGACAACACTAAATTCTTCACTTCTGATTTGAGTTTGGTGGATTGGCTATCTCAGTATTCAGAGGACACAACAGAAAGTTATGTCCGTGGATTCTTGGGCAGAATGTTGTTCTCTGGAGAAGAGATCTACAAAAAATGTAATGTGCTTTCCGGAGGTGAGAAGATGAGATGTATGATCTCACGTATGATGCTTAAGGACGCCAACCTTCTATGTTTGGATTCTCCAACCAACCATTTGGATTTGGAATCAATCCAGGCATTCAACAACACTTTGAAGACATTCAAAGGTGTAATCCTAATGTCGAGCCACGACCATGAGTTTATTCAGACTGTTTGTAACCGTGTGATTGAGCTTACTCCCAACGGAATCATCGACAAACGTATGGACTACGACGATTATATCTCTGATGATTCTATCAAAGAGTTGAAAGCTAAATTGTACGCTAAATAATCGTAGAAAATGAAATTTGCCGTTAGACTGATATCATCGATTTTCGCTGCGGCCACACTCGTCGGTTGCGGATCAAGATCAGAGGATAGATTTTCTAAAGTGGCTATCCCAGAAGAGAATAGGGTAGACGTTGAGTTCCGTCGACTGGATAAAGAGTTGACGGGATTGAACTATGCCAACTCAGCATCAGAGTTCGCAAAACTGAAGGATGTCTATGCAGCAGAAGACTCGTCGGATATGAATTTTCTTGACATCTACACAGAAGCCGTTTTAAATATCGGAAATGTGGATCAGATGGAGACAAGGAATATCATCCAGAAATTCGCTACCGGCAAACCATATTGCGAGTTTTTCCAAGATGCAGATTCTGTTTTTCCAGATATGTCTGCTGAAAAACAAGAGCTTGACAACGCATTCTCGATCCTGAAGACTAATCTTCCCGACATGAATGTGCCAAAGCAATATGTGGCTATAGTGTCGGGATTCTATTCTAATGTGTTGTGCACTAAAAGCCGTTTGGGATTCTCTCTTGAATATTATCTCGGAGCGAATTATCCAAATTATAAATATGTCGACGGATTGTACGACTACATGATCTGCAACTACCGACGTGAAAAATTGGTTTCAGATGGCGTATTTTGTTGGTTGTCGACGGAATACGAGTTCAAAGAGTCTGCCCCAACATTGTTGCAAAAGATCATCTATCTTGGAAAATTGGTGTATTTGACTTCAGTATCTTTGCCAAATGAAGATCTCCACACAATCCTAGGCTACACACCTGACCAATATGAATGGTGTTGCCAAAATGAGGCACAAATGTGGCACTATATGGCAGAGTACAAGCATCTGTTCAACACCGACCGTCTGACAGTAGGCAAATATTGTGATCCAGCACCGTCGACTGCATTCTTTCCTCAGGATTCTCCTGGAAGAAGCGGATTGTTTGTCGGCTACAATATAGTGAAAGCTTATTTGGATGCCAATACTAATGTGACACTTCAGGAGCTGATGAACAACAACGACGCATCAGAAATTCTGGAAATGTCTGGATATAATCCAAAATAATTTGATTATCAAAGAAATATAACAAAAGAACTATATTCATGTAAAAACGTGTTATAGTTCCTTTTTGATTTTCAATCTATGATTAATTCAATATTACATATTTTATCTTTCTTTGTGGTTTTGACAATAATTCCTACTTCTTGTTATTTAAGTCCACAAAGAGAATCCGACACATCTGAAAAAGGACTTAAAGGCAAAGTAAAATATATAAAACTGAACGAATCATATACAGAAGAATATAATAAAGACGGATACCTCGTAAAATTTATTTATCCGTGCAACGATTATGATGAATACAAGTATGATTGGCATGGCTACCTCAAAGAAATGACATCTGCACATTTACTTGACTACAAAATAACTTGTGATAACACTTTTGACAATGAGGGGAGGATTGTGCACATAGTAAGTTACGAAAACAATGATGGAGATAAATCGGTGATTTCAGAAACGTTTTTCACTTATGATGATCAAGGAAATCTTGCTACAAAAGAGACTCTCCACCCAGAAGATTCCTTAAAACTATTTTTTAAATACACTTACGACAATAAAAACAGTAAGTTTGAAATCAACGCTTTTATCTCTGATAAAGATACAGAATCCAATATCGTTGAAAAATACGACACATTGGGCAATGTGTTAGAGCAAGTCAACCACAACGATACAATAAAGAAAATTATATATTTCTATGACTCTCTAGGTTTTATTTCCGAAAAAAGATTCTTTGACACAAAAGACAGTATCATAGAAAAAGAAAGATTTCGTTGTGACGAGCATGGCAATTGGCTAGAGAGACAGCGTGTTGACAACAACGGAAATTTCTTGGAAAAAGAGACAAGAGAAATAGAGTATTTCGACTAGGTAGCCTTGTAAATTTGTCATATTATAGAATGATGAGTATGCCAATTTGTCGTATATTCAATCTGGCATACAATTTGATTTTTATGAGATGTAATAATATTTTTAAATTTGAACATGAACAATTTCGATGATATGAACGAAGAAAACGGAGAATTTATTCCAGTGATTGCAGACGGTGGAGTGCCGGAAGAATATAAATTAGATAAGACAGAAGGACTCATGACACTGGCATTACGCAATGTAGTGCTGATGCCCGGTGTTGTTTTGCCAGTACAACTAGGAAGAGCAAAATCAAAATATGCAGCAAAACGGACTAAATCGTTAAACGAGCCATTGGTAGTGGTCACTCAGAGAGATGCACGTGAGGATGAGCCAACCAAGAAGGATCTATATGACGTTGGTGTCGTAGGAAATGTTGTGAAAATACTAGATATGCCAAACGGACAAAGCACAGCAATCATCCAAGGTTTACGCCGTGTGATGATAAAAGACCTGCGTGTTCAGTCTAATTTCTTGGAATCGGATGTAGTGCTTCTTGAAGAGATGCTCCCTGAAGACGAAGAGAAACGAGAGTTTGACGCAATACTTGATTCTGTCAAAGAGAGATCAGAGCAGATACTAAAAGCGTCATCCGGAGCAGTGCCAATGGAAGCAATGTTTGCTCTTCGCAATATAGAAAGCAGCATCTCATTTGTAAATTATGTAGCGGCAAACTTCCCATTTTCTGTAATAGACAAACAGAACATGTTGGAATGCGGTTCATTGAAAGAGCGCGCCCTAATACTATTGTCGCTGCTCAACAAAGAGATGCAGCTTGCGTCGCTGAAACAGAATATCCGAGAAAAGACAAACCGTCAGATCGACCGTCAGCAGCGCAACTATTTCCTACAGCAACAGATGAAGACAATCAAGGATGAACTTGATGAAAATGGAGACGATGAGGATTATTCACGTCTGCTTGCCGAGTCTGATAAAAAGAAATGGAACAAGAAGATCAAAGACGTGTTTATGAAGGAGTTAGGTAAACTAAACCGACTTCCTCAGCAATCACTTGACTATTCTACTCAAGTGACATATCTTGAAAACATGCTTGCTTTGCCTTGGGATGTCAAGACGAAGGAGACTCTTTCATTGAAGAACGCACAAGAGGTGCTCGACCGTGATCATTACGGCATGGAGGATATCAAAGACAGAATCCTTGAACATCTTGCTGTGATGAAACTTCGTGGAAATATGAAGTCGAATATCCTTTGCTTGTATGGCCCTCCAGGAGTAGGTAAGACATCTTTAGGAAAATCCATCGCAGAAGCTCTTGGCAGAAACTATGTGCGTGTGGCACTTGGCGGAATCCACGACGAAAGCGAAATACGTGGTCATCGCCGCACATACGTCGGTGCAATGCCTGGACGTATACTAAAAGCGATGAAAGATGCAGGATCCAGCAATCCCGTCTTCATACTTGATGAGATCGACAAGGTAAGCCATGCAGACGGATTCCACGGAAGCCCTGATTCTGCATTGCTTGAAGTGCTTGATCCTGAGCAAAATAAGAATTTCCACGATAATTATCTAGACGTGGATTACGACTTGTCTAACGTGATGTTTATCGCTACAGCCAACGACATCAGCAATATCAGCCAGCCGTTGAAAGACCGTATGGAGTTTATCAATATCGGTGGATATTCACAAGAAGAGAAGCTGCAGATCGCAAAGCGTCATATCGTACCAAAAATCGCGGCTGAACTTGGAGTTTCATTGGAGGAAGTCACATTCACGGACGAAGCATTGAATAAAGTGATTTCCGGCTACACAATGGAAAGCGGTGTGCGTGGATTGGAGAAACAGATTCGCAAGATCTATCGTAAGCTTGCCAAGAAGATTGTGATGAAAGAGGAGTTCAAGTCGACAGTCGACGTGGAGGATATCCAGGAATACCTTGGAAAAAAAGAGGTTCCGCATGAGCTTTACGAAGGCAATGACAATATTGGTGTTGTGACAGGATTGTCTGTTACAAGCTACGGTGGAGAGATCCTGTTTATTGAGACATCATTGTCGAAGAGCAAGAACCCTACACTAACAGTTACCGGTCAGATCAGGGATGTGATGAAAGAGTCGGCAATGCTTGCGATGCAATACGTAAAATGTTCTGCAGACACATTAGGCATCGACCCTACAGTGTTCGACGATACAGCTGTACACATCCACGTGCCAGACGGCTCAACACCGAAAGATGGTCCGTCAGCCGGCATCACAATGGCAACAGCTCTTGCATCTGCGTTCACAGGCAGAAAAGTGAAAGCAAATTTGGCAATGTCTGGAGAAATCACGTTGAGAGGAAAAGTCACAGCAGTTGGTGGAATCCGTGAAAAGACTTTGGCTGCCAAACGTGCCGGAATCAAAGAGATTATCTTGTGTAAGGATAATCAGAAAGATGTGGAGGAGATCAAGCCAGATTATCTTGAAGGCGTGACGTTCCACTACGTTGATAATGTGCAGGATGTGTTCAAATTAGCATTGGTATAAATTCAATGATATGAAAAAATGGGGGAGACGCGGGAAATCGCGTCTCTTTTTGTTTTCTGAGGCAAATAATAAATATGGATAAAGATAAAATAAAGAAGGACGTATCGCACAGATGCGTCCTTCTTGTTGTTAATTGTGTGAGTTTTTATTCTCCCTCAAATTTGACAGCTATCTCGATTTGACCGATTTTATGTCTGTCGTAATTATAAGGATCGCTAATCACTTTTATGATACCGCATTTCCCCTCTTGTGTTTTGAATCCAATAAGAGTTCCTTCCGACCAGCCAAAACCATCAGAGAAATAAATATCTGATGACTTATCTACCTGATTTCTTACGATCTTCGCTGATTCAAACACATGCAACAGTCCGGAAACTGTTTTCAAAGTATCAAACTTTGCAGATGTGAAATCATCAGGCAAAATATAGAACGAAGTGGAACGTGTTGATAAATCATCTACAATCAATTGGATCAAATCAACAGATGTTCCTCCGGCAAGGAAATACTTCGGATATGTTGTGTTTGTGCTGGAAGCATAATCAAATGAAGATTGTAATTTTGTTGCATGATCCAACGTCCTTACAGTATCATAATAAGCGAAAGCAAAATCAAAGTTGCTTGCATTGCTGATTTTCATCTCTTTTGCACTGAAATACATATTTTGTCCATACTGATTGTCCAGCACAAACTCGCCAGAAAGGACTTTCTTCAACTCTTTTGTCTCCTGCTTAGGCTCGTCTTTACCTTCTTCTTCCTCATTGTCTTTGCACGAAAAAAATCCAGTGCATAAAACACTCATTAAAACAATAAACTTAATACTTGTTTTCATGTTTACTAATTTTTAAGTATTTATTGAACTTTGACATTAAATGTAAATTGAACACGGCAATCTGTTGCAGATGTTCCAGGCTCATGACTTAAAACATTATTAAATAAACCTCTATAATGATGACTTTCAGTGAATTCATTAGTCAACTGAAGCTCAATAGTCACTTTGCCATTATTATTGTCAAGAATATCAGAAAGAACATATTCTTTATAGAATACATTGTAATCATCATACTCGTGACGGTTTCCACAGCCACATGGCTTGTCCCACTCATACAATTGTGCATCAACTACTAATTTAGTGCCTTCATATCTACTATAATCGATAGTGAAAGGAACAGAATGTCCAGCCATTGGTGCTTCTATTGTTTTTCCAACAGGTACATTAATTGCTCCACTTTCTGAAATAGGTTGGTTTAGCACGTAAAACCAAGATGACAATTCTCCATCTGGATATTTAAGACGTAGCTTGATTGTGCCACAAACATCATTTTCTCCCTTTACTCCATAGAAATTTTCTGCAGTTATTGATGCATTTGTTGATTTACAGTTTCTTGCGATATATTCAGTAGCGTTCACAACTCCAAACTCATCATAGTTAGAAAGTCTTCTCAATGTGAATGCGATTGGTTTAGATGGAGATTCCTTAGAGAAATCACCTCCATTTGTGATAAATTCAATCATCTTCTCATAACCCTTGACTGCTCCAACAGCATCCTTAGAGGATCCTCCAATCACAGTTCCAGAAATGGAATAATCCTTCAATTTTTTATAAGCAGTCGTAGAATCATTTAGAACGATACTGCTTTTACGCAATTTGAATGAAGAGTTCAAGACATTTGCGACAGAATCTGATTTTTCATTACTTTCAACGCAAAAATAGGCGGCACGTCCATATTTAATGCTAGAAACATAAACGGGAACAGTACTTCCTCCTCCTATTGCTTGTCTTAAATCAGAGGCAGACACAGATGAGGCGAAAAACTTTGATGGAGACGACGGAGCATCAACATTGACTGTGTAATAAACTTGTTGGAATTTCACCAAATATTTTGATGTTGTGCTTGTCTTGGAAAAATCAAAATTATCACGCAATTTCAATTTGTTGTATTCAACACTTGCTCCAACAGCCATTGCTAATTGTTCTTCTGACACAATCTCTTTGATCTCAAAAGAGCAAGATGCAGGAGTCGCACCGTCAACACCCGAATCATACATCATATCTTTCATAGACTGTGTCAAACTAGACAATGAAGGTTTTTCAACTGTCCTGACAACATCCCCCACAATGTTCGGAAAATCTGTAGAAATAGTTAAAGGTCCTCTTTCCAGAACAATTTGTCTGTATGATCCTTCTGCAACTGAGTTGCCATCTAAAATACTACCGGGATAAATCACATCAGAAGTAGGATCCATCAAAAGAACCTCGGAAAAAGATTCACTTGCTTTGTACTTTGTACATTCACAATACGTCTTAGTGTTTTCATCAATTTCTGTAAGAACATCTCCAATTTGTTCATTTCCTCCAACATTTGGTTGGATTGGATCCCCTAAACCGAAAATGAAACCATCCAATGTTTCGGCTGGTTCTGAACTTTCTGGTTCGACCTCCTCATCTTTACAAGAACACGTAAATAGGACTGCTACAATACCTATCGCACATGGCGATAAAAACTTTTTTAACCTCATGTTTTTTTCTTTAATTATTTTTGATTCCGCAAAATTACAAGTTATTCCTGTTTGTACAACCATTGTCTGTCACTTTTTTGTTAAAAAATCTAAAAAAGATGCGACTAAATTCCTTTTTTTTTGTGTGAATTGATATTTGTAAAGATTAATCGGGTGGGGAGGTCTATCCAATAAACAAAAAAGCCCGACAAATTGCCGGGCTTAGGGATTGATTCAAAAATTTAGAATGTTACAGTCATTGTAAGATCAGATGTATCAACATCAGAGCCTGCAAATTTAGTTATGTTTATTACATAATTCAAATTATTTACAGAATAGATAAAGTACTTTACATTCTTTAACATCAACTTGCCTTCTACTGGAGTTGCATCCTCAATGAAATCAGTGATAGTACTTAAAGAAGTAGCTTTAATAAATGAATTGTATTCATCTTCTGTTATAGTAATGAATTTACCATCTGCGATAAAACGAGCACCAGCATCTTCTGCTGCATTGTAAGGAACAAATTTAATACCTAAATTAGATGTGACTTTTTCATTGTAACTCAATGCAATTGTATTAGAAAGTGTTCTTCCTGATTTTGACAGTTCTTTTCCAGTTCCTTCTACAATAAAATTTCTTTTCTTGCCATTGATAGACAAAGAGTAAGAACCCTCGATAGCAGGGAAAGTCACGCTGAAAATAGAATCAGTGATTGATGCGTTGTCAGAAACATTAACCTTTCCTAGGAATTTGTTCTCAACAATGAATGACACTGATGCTGGATCAACATTTGTCTTGTTGCGAAGAATCACGTCAACGCTGATGCTGTCTGAGTTAATTCCGTCGGCAAGCAATGTGTTTGCCTTGATTGTGTCTCTTAGAGAATCTGGTGTAGATTTGTTAAGTCTGAAAGAGAACTGATCTGGATAAACCACCTTCTTTGGTGTTGTGTCTACAGGAACCACTGGAGCTGGTTCTGGCTCTGGATCATCATCATCCTTGTTACATGAACCAAGTGTCATAACACCTGCTACTGTTGCCATAAGGCAAAGGAGTTTACCTCCATTTAATGCTTTGATAGTCATTGTTCTTTAATATTTTGTTATTTTATAAAATTCTGGACTAAAATCTCAAACTATTTTGAAATTCCATTCATTTGCAAAATTATCAATTAGTCTACAACAAAACAAATAAAATATTATTATTTTTGCCTTGCTGTACAATTATCTGTGTGGCTGATTGTTGACTAATACAAATAAACTGATGTTGAGAAAGATATATTATACATTAAGTAGCGGTAAAAACATTAAGTTTGTCTACTACCTACGTTGTTATATGAGGCTTTTGATGCCTCGATGTATATGCAGAAATCGTTTGCCACGCCTTCTTGCCCAAATAGAATCACGAAAGGATAGAGACTATATCATGAAGCGTGTGGATTATTATTGTAAGATTAGCACTCCTGTTTCTTTGCCTTCTACAGCCGAACGTCTATGTGATTCTTGGAAAAAAGTGTGGGGTGGAAATGTGTATATGCATGACACATACGAATTTACAAGGTTTTTCCCAGGTGAAAAAAAATGGGGTTTTGAGCCTGGCGACGTGACGTATGTGCCTGATATACCATCAGTGGTTAAAAGTCGTCCTCTATGTGAAAACAATCAGAATTCTATCGTTTTGAAACTTGATAAGGTTCGCCATTTTATTTTCGTGGATGACGAAAAATCGTTTGAAGAAAAGGATTTTAAGGTTGTTTTTCGTGGAAAAATTGCAGGGAAACAGTCGAGAAAAGATTTTATGGCAAAATTTTATGGAAATCCTCTTTTTGATGTGGGCGACGTGGGGCGCAAGACTGACTCTCCCGCTGAGTGGAGAACTGGCAAAATGACAATTAAAGAACATCTTGATTGCCAATTTATAATGGCAATAGAGGGGAATGACGTTGCGAGCAATTTAAAATGGGTTATGTCTTCCAACTCTTTAGCGGTCATGCCTCGTCCAACTTGTGAGACATGGTTTATGGAAGGAACGTTGATTCCTAATTATCATTATGTTGAGGTGGCACCAGATTTCTCAGATGTTGAAGAACGAGTACGTTATTATCACGATCATCCAGAAGAAGCAAAAGCTATTATTGAGCACGCCCATGAATATGTTGCACAATTTATGGACAAGCAACGTGAGGATTTGATTTCTTTAGCTGTATTGAATAAATATTTTAAAATGGTGTAGTGGCATCATTATTATTTTCCAAAACAGATAGATGGTCTGTCACAAGTGAGGATTCAAAAGGACGGAACGCCCTTACATTCTCACCATCCGCGAACCCGAAGGGTGAGCGGAATAATTTTTATATAAAATACGGTCTTTAACAATCCTCTATTTACATACATATTTATTAAAAACGTAACAGGCATATTAAATTAACGTGAGTACGATGAATTGTAATCTGTGAATCATTTTCCACTTTTGATTGAAATCTAACCTCCTTTTCTCATAAAAAGGCGAAGTCTTTCTCTGCAAACTTTTTCTCTCTGTGGTTTTATTAAATTTTATGTGCTCGCCTACGGCTCGCACGTTGGAAGGGGTTAGGACGTTCCGTCCTTAACAATCCTCATTTATGACACTCCAACTATCTATTTGATTTCGTCGAACTCACGTTAAATTAAATATGGCAGGCACAAGGTCTGCCCCTACAAACACAAAAAGAGCGACATTTTGCAATGCCGCTCTCTTTATTATAATGGACTACTTATTAATATTCCATCTTGCTCATACGAACGTAGCTCTGGTAACGCTTCTTAGCCATTTCCTCACTAGCGTTGAACAAATCCTGAGCCTCAGAAGGGTACATCTTCATTACAGAAGCGTAACGGTTCTCACCCTTCAAGAAATCCTGGAACTTAGAGTAGTCAGGCTCCTTAGAGTCAAGAGTAAATGGATTCTTACCCTCTGCCTCAAGAGCTGGGTTGAATCTCCATAGATGCCAGTAACCGCACTCAACAGCCTTCTTCTCCTCAGCCTGTGCCTTACCCATACCTGCCTTCAAACCGTGGTTGATACATGGTGCGTAAGCGATAACCAAAGATGGACCGTCGTATGCCTCTGCCTCCTTCAATGCCTTCAAGCACTGAGCTGGGTTAGCACCCATAGCGATCTGAGCAACGTAAACGTATCCGTAAGTTGTTGCGATCATACCAAGGTCTTTCTTACGTACTCTCTTACCTGATGCGGCAAACTTAGCGATTGCACCAAGAGGAGTTGCCTTAGACGACTGACCACCTGTGTTAGAGTAAACCTCTGTATCAAGTACTAGGATGTTTACATTCTTACCAGATGCGATTACATGGTCAAGACCACCGTAACCTATATCGTAAGAAGCACCGTCACCACCGATGATCCACTGGCTTCTCTTAATCATGTAGCCCTTAAGCTCTGACAACTGCTTGCAGTGGTTGCACTTGTCCTTGTTTGCGTCGATGATAGGGAAGATCTTGTCGCAGATCTCAGACGACTTAGCAGCGTCGTTCTTATTCTCGATCCATGACTTGAACAACTCCTTAGCATCTGCTGGAGTGCAGTCTGAAGCGATAGCGTCGTTCATTACAGCCTCGATTCTTGCACGCATCTTCTCGTTAGCAAGCTCCATTCCTAGACCGAACTCACAGAAGTCCTCGAACAAAGAGTTAGCCCAAGCTGGACCGTGACCCTTCTCGTTTGTTGTATATGGAGTTGAAGGAATTGAACCAGAGTAGATTGAAGAACATCCTGTTGCGTTTGCTACGATCTCACGCTCACCGAACAACTGAGAAATTAGCTTAACGTATGGAGTCTCACCACAACCTGAACATGCTCCAGAGAACTCGAACAATGGAGTAGCCAACTGGCTGTTCTTAACATTAGCTGTGATATCAACTAGGTTCTGCTTAGACTTAACATTATTAACTGCGTAATCCCAGTTAGCAGCCTCAGTAGCTGTAGCTGCTGAACTTGGATCGAAAGGAACCATCTTAAGTGCGTTCTTGCCCTTCTCATCGTTGTTACCAAGACATACGTCTACACAGTTACCACAACCAAGACAGTCCATAACACCTACCTGGATTCTGAAGTTCATACCCTTCAAAGCAGCTGGTGCCTTCATCTCACGAACATCACCCTTGATACCCTTAACCTCGTCAGCATCCATAACGATTGGGCGGATACATGAGTGAGGACAAACGTATGCACAGTTGTTACACTCTACACAGTCTGCTGCGTTCCAAACTGGAACGAATGTTGATACTCCACGCTTCTCGTAAGCGGCTGTACCTGCAGGCCACTCACCACACTCAATACCCTTGAATGCAGAAACTGGTAGAAGGTCACCATTCTGTGCGTTGATTGTACGTACAACATCGTGGATGAACTTAGGATCGTTGTGTGCCTCCTCCTTGTCGTCAGCAAGATTTGCCCATGAAGCATCTACTGTCAACTTCTTGTACTCACCACCACGATCAACTGCAGCGTAGTTCTTGTCTACAACATCCTGACCCTTCTTACCGTATGACTTAACGATGAACTTCTTCATCTGCTCTACAGCTAGATCAACAGGGATAACCTCTGTGATACGGAAGAATGCCGACTGAAGGATTGTGTTAGTTCTGTTGCCAAGTCCGATCTCCTGAGCGATCTTAGTAGCGTTGATATAGTAAACTGTGATATTGTTCTGTGCAAAATATCTCTTAACCTTGTTTGGAAGGTTCTTAACCAACTCCTCACCATCCCAGATTGTGTTCAATAGGAACGTACCGTTCTTACGAAGACCACGAGTTACATCGTACATCTTCAAGTAAGCCTGAACGTGGCAAGCTACAAAGTTAGGAGTAGTTACCAAGTATGTTGAACGGATCTGGTTGTCACCGAAACGAAGGTGTGAACAAGTGAAACCTCCTGACTTCTTAGAGTCGTATGAGAAGTAAGCCTGACAATACTTGTTAGTGTTGTCACCGATAATCTTGATTGAGTTCTTGTTAGCACCTACAGTACCGTCGGCACCTAGACCGAAGAACTTAGCCTCGAACATGCCCTCGCCAGAAACAGCGATCTCCTCCTTCTTAGGAAGTGAAGTGAATGTTACGTCATCCACAATACCTACTGTGAAGTGGTGCTTAGGCTCGTTCATTGCAGCGTTCTCGTATACAGAGATCATCTGTGCTGGAGTAGTGTCGTTTGAACCAAGACCGTAACGACCTGCGATAATCTTAGGAGCGTTCTTAACACCATTGTAAGACTCGCATACGTCAAGATATAGAGGATCTCCGTTTGCTCCTGGCTCCTTAGTTCTGTCAAGAACTGTAAGTACCTTACATGTTGAAGGGACTGCAGCAAGCAAGTGCTTTGTTGAGAATGGACGGAACAAGTGAACTGCAACTAGACCAACCTTTTTGCCCTGCTTTGTTAGGTAGTCGATTGTCTCGCGGATACACTCTGTAACTGAACCCATAGCTACGATTACATACTCAGCATCCTTTGCTCCGTAGTAGTCGAATAGGTTGTACTGACGACCTGTGATCTTTGAGATCTCCTTCATGTAGTTCTCAACGATTCCTGGCACATTGTTGTACATTGTGTTGCAAGACTCACGGTGAGTAAAGAATGTGTCAGGGTTCTCTGCCATACCACGCATTACAGGGTGGAGTGGAGAAAGAGCACGCTGACGGAACTCTGCCAACTTCTCCTGGTCGATAAGTGGAGCTAGATCATCATTCTCTAGCATCTCGATCTTCTGGATCTCGTGTGATGTACGGAATCCGTCGAAGAAGTTAAGGAATGGAACCTGGCTCTTGATTGTAGAAAGGTGTGCGACACCTGCAAGATCCATCACTTCCTGAACTGAACCCTCAGCAAGCATAGCGAAACCAGTCTGACGACATGCGTATACGTCCTGGTGGTCACCGAAGATACATAGTGTGTGAGACGCAATTGTACGTGCTGAAACATGGAAAACTGCTGGCATCTTCTCTGCAGCAATCTTGTACATGTTAGGAATCATAAGAAGCAATCCCTGAGAAGCTGTGTAAGTAGATGTCAACGCACCTGCCTGAATTGATCCGTGTACTGCTCCTGCAGCACCAGCCTCCGACTGCATTTCTGTAACTGATACAGTCTCACCAAAAATGTTCTTTCTGCCTGCAGCAGCCCACTCATCTACATACTCTGCCATTGTAGACGAAGGTGTGATAGGGTAGATACAAGCACACTCGCTGAACATATATGAGATATGTGCAGCAGCTTGGTTACCATCACAAGTGATGAATTTTTTTTCTTTAGCCATAATTAAATATGTATAGTTTTTTGTTTTTTCTATCCGCAATAGATAAAGCAAAATTAGAAAAAAATTATAAAATAGTACCTCCTTTTCTATATTTTTTCTGCAAAATGAAACTTAAATGAATAAAAAAAGAATATAAATACATAATGTGACGAAATGAACGTAAAAGTACCAAAAAAAGGCGATGATAATTTTATGTTCATTCTTTTGGAGTTTCTGATTTTTTAGTAATTTTGCAATGAAAATGAAATGTGGACGGATTTGAGCGATTGCAACCACGTAAAAAAAATGCTAAAACGGTAGTTTCTTCAATGTTTTTAGTTGTTTTTATGAATCGCAGATACCATCCGTATTTGCGTTTTTTTATTTTTTAACGATGCCATAAGCCATATGCTATAAGCTATCGTTTTACTAAAGTCGAAATTAATTAAATAGAATAAAAAATAAAATTATGGGATATTTCTTTACATCAGAATCTGTTTCTGAAGGTCATCCAGACAAAGTGGCTGACCAGATTTCAGATGCTGTGCTTGATAATTTTCTCGCTCAGTATCCTGAATCAAAAGTTGCCTGCGAGACTCTTGTGACTACAGGCCAGGTGGTGCTTGCAGGTGAGGTCAATAGCCGTGCATACGTTAATCTTCAGGAGGTTGCTCGTGAGGTGATCAACAAGATCGGCTATACTAAAAGTGAGTATATGTTCGACGGTAATTCATGTGGAGTGTTCTCTGCAATCCATGGCCAGAGCCCGGATATCAACCGTGGTGTCGACAGAAAAGATGAGGAGCAGGGTGCCGGCGACCAGGGTATGATGTTCGGTTACGCCACTGATGAGACTGAAAACTATATGCCTATCTCTCTCGACCTGTCGCACGCTATCCTTCGTGAGTTGTCGGCAATCAGGAAAGAGGGCAAACTTATGCCTTATCTTCGCCCTGACGCAAAGAGCCAGGTGACAATCGAATATGGCGACGATAATCGCCCAAAGCGTATCGACGCGATTGTTGTCAGCACTCAGCATGATGAGTTTATTTTAGCTGGCAATGGTGTCAATCAGGAAACTGCTGATAAGCAGATGGTTGCAAAGATCAAAGAAGACGTGGAGAAAATCCTTCTTCCTCGTGTCGCTAAACAGTCAAAGGTTTACGCTGAACTTCTAAAGGCTGGCGACTACAAACTGTTTGTCAACCCAACAGGTAAATTCGTGATCGGTGGACCTCACGGTGATACTGGTTTGACTGGACGTAAGATCATCGTCGACACTTATGGCGGTAAGGGAGCTCACGGTGGTGGAGCTTTCTCTGGAAAGGATCCAAGTAAGGTGGACCGTTCTGCGGCATACGCTGCTCGTCACTTGGCTAAGAATATTGTTGCCGCTGGTTTGGCAAAAGAGTGTTTGGTGCAGGTGGCATACGCTATCGGCGTTGCAGAACCAATGAATCTATACATCAACACTTACGGAACATCCACAACTAGCATTTCCGACGGTGAAATGGCAGAAAAGATTAGTAAAAGCGGTTTATTCGACTTCCGTCCAAAGGCAATAGAGGAAAGATTGAAGCTACGTCAGCCAATCTACCTTGAAACAGCCGCTTACGGTCATGTAGGTCGTCAGCCAATGAAGGTAGACAAGGTGTTCAAGGATGCCAATGGCAATATCTTCGAGCGTACTGTGGAACTATTCACATGGGAGAAGACTGACAAGGTGGATGATTTGAAGAAGCTATTCAAATAATCTGATTGATAATTCAGAATTTTATAGAGACGGTGCATATCACCGTCTTTTTTTATCTCATCCGCAAGCACCACTGCGTTCGGTGCATGCGGTTACTGAGATAGCGTCTTCCAGACGCATGATCGTAGGGTCAGGTTTCAAACCTGTTTTGCGATTATTCATCATACGGAGAAAAATTACAATCATATGCAAAAGGTTTTTCCTGTGGAGGCATTTCTGGCTTAGTATCAAATATTTGTATACTATTGTTCGACGTGTTTATTTCCAAACCGATAGATCTGGCAAAAGTGCAAGCTATATCAGCTGCTTCATCTGCGTCGTTTGCCCACACTTTCACACCCATCCATGCATTTCCTTCCGGACAAACATTTGAATTGTAGTCTGTAACCTCTTTTTCCGCAAAAACATCAAGCAAAACGGTATAATGATGAAAAGGTGTTTTGATTTTACCATATTTCAATTTCAGAAACCAATCTTTTATTTCTTCTTTCATGTCACTACAATTTAATTAAACTTTTTAGCTTTCAGTCTGCTTGGACAACAAGACACATTTTACTGAAATCTCCATTTTTAAGATCCTGTTTCTGAATATAGAATGCGATATCCGAGCTGTCTCCATTCGGATCCAACCAATCATTGTTGAGATAGAAGAATGGAATCCATTCGTCTAACTGTGTGAACAATTGGCATTTTTCCTCCCATTTTTCAGGAAGCAGATTTCCCATATTCCTATGTAGACGTTGCTCCTCACAATCATATTCCATAGGCCCCTGAACAGTGAGAATATGCCCAAGCATCACGATCTCGAAATGTGTGCCGCTCAACTCATTATATGCATCTTGCTCGGCTTCTGTCATTCCCATCTTTTCCAAATCACTCCAGTCAAATGTGGGCAGACTCAAATATTCGATGAAATCCATTTTTTTAGACGGTTGTTTCCTCTCCACGTCATCCGGATATTCTCTACGTGCCAATCCATCGGCTTTTTTCACGTAGATCGCCTTGAAACATTGCGGATCACTATAATCCTCCACCGCATTGGAAAAACTGAAGAATAGATAGACGATTCCATGATCAGGCATCTGTTCTTCCATATCTGCCTTGTGTGCCTCCTCCAAATTAAATTGGCCCACAAACTCCATAGGTGTCCCATTGGCAGACTTCGGCCATTCTACGTCTGACGGAAGGTCTGGACGTCCTCCAAACTTTGATGTTCCCAAAAGAAGTTTTTTTTCCTCTGTTTCTGTCAGTCTCACATTGATTCCCCAGCGTATCAGAGGAGCGATGGAATCATAGTATTTGCTGAGACCACTTCTGCCCAAGGCTATTTTCACATCTGTCTCACTACCAAGAAGCCCCATCTTCTTTTTATACTCGTCTATTTTCCAATAGCCCCAATTTTGTATGGTATTGGTGATAAACCAAAATATAAAGACAAGAAGAACAAACAGATAAATATATTTAGACATATTTCTTAATTTTTAATTTATACCACAAAGTTATGAATGCCTATAGACAAATTTTTCAAAGTCTGCCCAATAGGTTTTCTGATTTTTACAAAGATAAAATTTTTATATTTCTGTTTTTCAGAAGTTGTTTGAGTTTGTAACAAATTGTTTATTCAAGATTCTCTATGTCGTCACATGGGTATAATCCGATTCCTGTAATTTTTTCGGATTTCAACATATTCGCTAATTTCTCTGAGATGTATTTTACGTTTACATCCACATCCGGGAAAAAAAGCATGTCGTATTTTTCACTGTCATGTATTCTTAATACATCCAAAACAACATATATATCATTAGGGAATAACTCATCCTCATATTTCTTCATTTCTTCCAGACTTTTTATCCGTATTTCTGGAGCGTTCTTTATTTCTTCCATATTCGGGAAAGCCAGTTCCGGCCATATTTTCATAGGCTCCTCCGTTTTTTAAATATGGTTTTGTCGAAATCGATCATAGAATAATCATTAGGCATAATATGGAGACAATAATAGGGGTGAACAACTCCTTTATGATCTGTAACTGTTGCTTCATAATACCGATGATCAGGCAACTTACACTGTTCAAAAATGTTTTTTACCCGTTCATTTATCATGAATCCAGGCACATCAACGCCCGAGCTAGCGACATCCGTCAGTTTAGATCCTTTCTCTAAATCAAATCTCAAGTCTGGCTTAAAATTCGGGAACTCTTCATCAACTAGACTCCAACATGAATCCTGACTTTTTTTATCGGCGAAATCTAACTGAATAGTATGTCGTCCTATTTCTTTTGCATCAACGGAATTATCTAATCTATAATATTTCATGACATAAATTTTTAACAATATGTATTTTCTCCTGTCTTGATCTTGGCTAAGATACGATTCTTTTGTTAATTATTGAGGTTTATTCAAAAAATATTGTCAATTTATGTCCGTAGGGGCTGGTTTCAACACATCCGCACAATACATACGACTATGGAGATAGCGTCTTCCAGACGCATCGCTCATCCTCTCATCCTCCATCCGCAAGCACTACTGCGTTCGGTGCATGCGGTTACTGAGATAGCGTCTTCCAGACGCATAGGCATGTCATATATAAAAAAGAGACGATGCAAGGCACCGTCTCATAAGAATACAAATATAATATGGCTATTATTTTACAATATGCACATCCATCTGTGGGAAAGGAATGTTGATTCCCTTCTCTGTAAATGTCTTGTAAACTTTCTCATTCATGCTGAAAAAGACATTCCAATACTCAGCTGACTCACACCATACACGAACTGTCAGGTCAACAGAACTGTCGCCAAGATTTACCAAACCTATAAATGGAGCAGGATCTTTAAGAATCCTTGAATCTGCGTTTATCAGATCCATAATTACCTCCTTGGCATTGTCGTAACTCTCTCCATAAGCAATGCCGAATGTGAAGTCGACGCGACGCAATGGCTGCTTTGAGTAGTTTGTTGTGATTCCTGTTGAAAGTCCACCATTCGGAACGATAATCGTCTTATTATCTGCAGTTGTTATAATGGTGTTGAAAATCTGAATTTCCTTGATTACTCCAGACAATCCCTGTGCCTCGATGAAATCTCCAATTTTGAATGGCTTGAAAATCAAAATCATCACACCTCCTGCGAAATTCTGCAATGTTCCGCTCAATGCCATACCGATGGCTACACCGGCTGATGCAAATAACGCTACAAATGAAGATGTCTCAAGACCAAGAATACCAACAATGGCGATGATTAGTATGAACATCAACACCACTTTTGTCAAGCTCTTCACGAATGATGCCAATGATGGCTCTACATTCTTTTTCTCCAACAGTTTGGCGATACCTTTGTTGATTTTGCCAATTATCCACTTACCAATTGTGAACACCAAGATTGCAACCACAATCTTAACGGCAAAACTGATAGCAAGTTCTGTGCCTTCCTTCACCAAAATCTGCAGCGCTTCATCGTACTGCGATTTACTCAATCCTTCTGTGGCTAGCACATTTGCAGCCTGCGCCGCTTCCGACAATGTGTCGGCAACCGTTGTTACTAACGAATCGTTCATCTTTTCTACCTTTTTGTTTGTTATACTTGTCTACAAAAATATAAAAAATTATGCTGAACGGCAACTTTTCAAACGTTCAAAAACATTCAATATTGTGAATGTTTTGCCTTTTAGATATAAAATCATGAAAAATTGTCGCTTCAAGGGTCTGTATGATAAAATATTTTGTTTTTTTGTGTGTTACTTTTACCTTTGTCAAAAACAAATCCTCAATTAAAACGATAATTGAGAAGAATCGATGAATAACAATTATAAATCACCAAAAATACTTTCATGAAAAAATACACTAAAGAGAATGTGTTCAATTTTAAGACGGAAGGGACACCGTCTGATTTCAGAACTTACTTGCCGGATTCATTTTCTGAATTTCTAAAATACGCATACGGACATTATTTTGCCACATCTAAAATAAGACAGATACTTGAGATTATTGCTCTAATAGCTCTGCCTATATTGGCATTTTATTCAGGACACACCAGGCACTGGGTAAAAGTATTCATCGTTATGCTTACCATCATTGGATACAAAGCATATTTGATTTACGCTTACCACAAACTATACAAATCTCTGAAAGACAATGCTTACTACAGATTCGACAAATATGGCATATCTATGATGGTTGATACCAACGAATGCCAAGTCCGTTTGGATACAGAGAGTTGGGATCTTGTGGAGTCTGTTTATGAATATGACGACTACATAGTACTTGATCTTTCCAACAAAGCAGAAATTGCAAAAGAAATACATATAATCGGTGGTGATAAAGAAAAGAACCTCAAGAATCTTCTTGGATTCTGGCAGATGTCGCTGAATTTCACTTTGAATGGAAAGAATCCTAATGATATGCCTGACTATTATTCTGCGGAAGAGACAGCTGAGTTACAGAATTTTATAGAAGACCAATTCGGAGAGATTGATGTCATCGCACATGAGAAGGAATCTGCTCATGGTCTGCATGTCGACCTTGCTGTCATCCAACCTACCGAAGAAAGGCCATATTACACTGTGTGTACCATCGGAGTTGGAGCCTACCGTATGACAATGAACAACGAGGATAGGGTTGAAAACCATACTCCGGAATACTATGAGTTTTTGATTCACCTTCCTGCGGATTGGGTCGTTCTTCCTGAAGAGGGATACGATAAAGAGGAGAACTGGTGGCCGATCAGACTATTGAAAACAGTGGCAGTGGAGCCAAAACTTTCAAACGAATGCTTCAAATTCAACGAGATTGTAAGTTATAAGAGAAGCAGTGAGACAGAAAATCCGACCAGCGTCTACATTGATTATCCTTTGCCGGATCCATATTATAGCACTCTATTCAATACAAGCACTGGCAGAAGCGTCCAATTCCTGCAAATAATTCCGTTGACGGAAGAAGAAGCCAACCATTTCGATGTGGATCGCATCGTAGACTACAACGAAAAGGCGTCTTATTACTATGGTATGGATACAAAGTCAGCTGTTGATTTGGATGAAGAGGAAAGAATTGCCCTCTACACAGAGCATATCCTCGACCATTTCAAGAAAATAATAATTCATAATGCATAATTGTAGGGAAATACATCTGTAGAATTGTATTTTGACCGTAGGGGCGAACCCTTGTGGTCACCCTTTGAATAACCCCTTGTGGTCGCCAAGACCTGGATATAAATGTAGAGGGTGTATCAAAACTCAATTTATCAAAAATCAAACTATCAAAATGTAAGTTGATTTTTAAATTCTCCAAAAATATAGCCGTTTC
>OCTW011610660.1_pt1 | contig 33004 bp, 33 predicted proteins | sample 1539671 | NCBI WGS metagenome assembly OCTW01 (sample SAMN02144230, study PRJEB22623) | gut metagenome | biome: sheep rumen | host: Ovis aries | place: New Zealand | reverse complement strand
AGTGAAAGCGTGGGACTTAAGTCTCGGCTTGAGACCCTTAGCCTTATAGGCTAAGAGCAAACCACCCGTTTGACGGGTGGTTATGATTTTCTTTATATTTACTTTTAAAACTATGTTATAATAGATTACAGTAGATAAAGAGGAAAATTTGAAAAAACTACATTTGCTAATATTATTATATTCAATATTTTTGTTACCTGTATTTTCACAAAACAGTCCAGAGGAAGCTATAGGTTTACACATAACAGAAAACAAAAGCGAAATGAATAATTATGAAATTTTAGATGCCAAATTAGAAGCTTGTAAAGACTCCTTTGATAGAGTTAATACAACATATCTGGCAACTCTGGGAATAATAGTTGCGGCGATTTTGGCATTTCTTGGAATTACAGGTTATAACTATCATAAGAATTATAAAGAAGAATTAAGCAAAATAAAGAATGAACTTGAACAAGATTATCAAAATAAAATTAATGAATTATTACGACAGAATTCAAAAATCATTTTGGATAAAACAGCATTTATAGAAGATAGATTAAAGCAAGATTTACTGGAACAACGATATGATTTCTTGTCATATAAATTCAATCATGAGTCTAATCAAAGAATAAAATTATCAATATCTCTTAAAATATTAAATATATTGTCAGAATCAAATTGGGGTAATTCTGAATGGTTGTTTAATGATTATATTGATTACATAAAAGATTCCTGTTCAGAAGGGATTCTTTTTGACCATACAGAAGTTGACGAAGTAAAAGAGATGCTTGCCAAACTTCCTGAAAGGCTTAGTGAAGAAAAGAAACAATTGCAATCAATAATTCGCTACGAAAAATAAGAGAATATAGTGGCAGGAATATTTGAGTGTGTTTACATCATTTGGAAAATATAGTAACAAAACTGTCATTCATAATTAACAAAAAAACTAGGTGAAATTTTAGCTTTTGAAACCGATTGGTATAACATATTATGTATAGTTAATAAGGATTAAGAATGGAATGGTACGAAATACAATCTGCTTATGAAGTTTCTCGAAAAATCTTTTCTGCTGAACCGCATGAAAAATCTCCAAATAAAGATTATTTCCTGCTTGAAACGGTAGATAATATTTCCGATTTTTTATGTCAAATTCTACTTAAGTCTAAACCAAAGCTTGATGTAACAGTTGCTGGAATTCAAAAGGATATTGGAGAATTCAATAAAGTTAATCATGCGAACTTGAACTATGAAGAATTTATCGAAAAATTTTGGCTAAGAGAAATACTTGGAGAGGTATATTTACCTTCTGTCGTACTTAAATATGCTGAACAAGAATATAAAAACAAAGGAAATGTAGAACCTTCTTTGCTTTATATAAAAGCCTTTCACGAAAAATATGGATATGAAGATACAAGAGAGTTTGTAATAACAAAAGAAGATTTTAATGCTATTTATAATAGTTTTAAGATTTTTAAGTCTTCCTTTTCAGCTAAGGAAGAGCTGTTAAATAAGTATAGTTTCAGGGAAGAACAAAACAATTACTATTTTACGTTATGGCAATTAAGTGGTAAAATTTCGAATTTTTTGCCTATAAAACTTTTGATAATTCTTTACAAAAATCATAATAACGATGAACAATTGCTACTTAATTGGATTAAGCTTGTAAGATTTGTTTCTATAAAAAATATTTTAAATGAATTACCAGAAGAATATGCGTTGCTATTTATAAATACTACAGACTTAATATTGAAATCCGAAAAAGATATAATATTCAAAGATGCAAAATCAGAGATTACAAAGATTCTGTTAGACTCTTATTCGTTTTTCCATGAAAAAATTGATATATATAATTTAGATACAAGTGATTTTTCTATTGATTTTTCAAATCCCTTAAAATTTTGGTATCAAATGTGTTATGCAAATAAAACTTCTCACATGGAAATATTTGCAACAGATATTAGAGAAATATATGTAAAATTTTTAGTTGCTATAGTAAATGATAACAATCCTTATAGATGCAAAAAGACCTTGCAAGCTCTTTTATCTGGTAATGTTCCCTACATATTTTTGGAAATAATATTTCTTTTACGCAATCAGGCACAAGAAAAATTGTTGTTATTAATCGATTCTACTCCTGCCGGTGTTGTATTTTTATGTGAATATCTGGAATGTTGCTTTTCTGACACTTTAAGATACAACAAGTTCAGTTCAAGTTTAAATAATCAGCTGGAATCTGTATTTCAGAGTTTTTTGAATCAATTTCTCAAGCAATCAAGTTCTGATACACAATTATTGGCCTTTGTTCTTCTTTATCTTCTTAAACTCAAAGATTTCTATAAGAGGGATTCTCGAAAAGAGGTTATAGAGACTTTGATTTCCGAATTACGCGTACAATGTAGAAAATATACGCAGAAAGGTCAGAAACAACAGTTTATTGAAGGTTATGCTGAATACTATGGATTATTTGTTAGAGCATATGATAATTCATTTAAAACATTGCCGTTTGAATATTATTTTACGCTCTTGGATTTTTGGAAGGATGATAAAGCAAAAACGTCAAATATAGCTTCTTGCTTGTATGAGGAATATATATCAGCACTTTCTGTCACCTCACAAATAAGTGTAATGGATGCATATCAAAAACTAATGCAATTCGACTGGGTACGGCTTGCTGCATATTTATTTGAAGAGAGTAAAAACAAATTTGATATATTTTGCAATTTTAGCGAACAGTTTTTTGATTATCGGAAGCCCAAAACAAGTGAAGATTATGATTTTAATACAAATAATGCCGCAAAAATTCGCATCCACCTCATAGTTCTTGTAAATGCTTTCCTTTCATCACGGTTTGTGAATAAAAAATTACACAACCAGCTTGAAAATGTTTTGTATAATATTCTCAAAAAGTCTTTTTCTAATAGTTCAAGAGTAAAAAACAAGAAGATATTTTTATTTTCGTCTTTATACGAATCAAGAGTTGCTTTTAATCATGAGATTTTTCCATATGTTTCTAAAGCAATCTTAAATTTTAACAGCAAGCACAAGGAAAAACTTTTCGAAATAATTTTAAAAGAAGCTCCATACAATATTTGGTTTGAGTTATATGAATTACTGGAAGAGAAGGATAGAAAATTCTTTGAAAATGAGTTTTCTAAGCTGGATCTTACCAAAATACAGGACAACTCTTTTACAATTCCGGAATTGTATTCTAACACGGTTCGGGTTATTAACTCGCATTTATCAAACAGTTTAAGCCACATTCTCTTTAATAAATTAGATGCAGAAGTTAGAAACAAGGCAGAGAAAGGAATTATTGCAGATTTTACCATAAATTGTGAAGCATTAAGATTGTTCTTTATGTATAGAGATAATAAACGTAAGGATCTTATAAATTATTCTTTTCCATATTCATACAATAATTATGAGTTTAGAGATGCAATAAAAGATCTTGATTGTCAAAAACTATACTATATGTCTCTATTCGATATGGCAGATAATAAAATTACAGCTGCGTACAATAAACTTGTTGGGGTAGTTAAAGAAAAGCCTGATAATGAGGAATATAAGGCAATGTTCCTCTATGTTTCATGTTTTGAAAAGATAGATAATAAAGATTCTGATTTCAGCGATTTACTTGAACAAATAGAACAAATGCTTGAAAGCATAGATAGTTCAGAATATTTTTATGAACGTTTGCAATATGCAAAACTTGTTATTCTTGATGAGACAGGAGCAAAGAATAAACTGGAGTATTTTTATTCTTTACCAGAATCTTTAAGAACAGACGTACATTATGTTGAAAGGGTCATAAACGATCAAAAAGAAAAAGATGAAGAACATAATGAGAAACAAGAAAATAAAGACAATAAAGAGAAGCAAGAAAATAAAGCTTTTGAATTATTTTATAATATTGCAGAAGACGGGAAAGACAGTTTAGCGTATAAAAGACTGGCTAAGCAATTCAAGCCAGAGGAGCAAGCTGCTGCTAATAAGTATACTTATGTTGTTGAAAATATTAAAACATTACAAGCAACGTATGAAAAAATAGTCTGCTTACCAGATAATGACCGTTTTAAGGTTCTTCCCGATAATGTATCTGTTCATCATAATAATGCAGGTGATTTTATTCTATATGAATTATATGAAGTTTTGCAGAGTATTTTGGATAAAATTGTTACTATTACAAACTTGCAAACTGAAAATGAAGATAATATAACAGATTTAGTTGAGATATTGTTAAAAGCTCGTCTGCAAAAACTAAAATACGATGTAGCTGTACAGGGAAGAAGTGGGGCCTCTGAAACAGGGAAATCATGCGGTGAGCCGGATATGAGAATAAGTTTCCAGACTTATAAAATTGTACTAGAAGCTATTCGTTTTAAAACGTCAAACTATAATGATTTGAAGAAACATATTCTGAAGCTATTCAAATACGATAGTTCCAGAAAGTATTTATTTGATTTAATCTACTTTCAAGAAAGTGATAAATTATTTTTGAAAAAATGGAATACAATAAAAAGAAAGATTTTAGCAGTTGATTATCCTGCTGAATATTTAATTGTAAGAAATGAAGACATAAGCCAGGACTATCCAAATGCTGGAATAAAGATATTGAAAGTTATTCATGAGAATGGGCTCGTTTTTTATCATTTAATGGTAAATTTGAGTTATACGAAAAGATAATTTTATGTCGCAAAAGAAATGCTAGAAACATCTGATTTTGCTGCATTTGGAAAATTCTTAAAGCAATCTGAATAAATGTTTAAAAGTAAAAAAGTATTGTTTTATAATTTATCAGTAGTAATGATTTCAGCTGTTAATTTGCCTGCAGAAAAATTAACAGATTTGTTCAATTTATTAGGCAAAAGCTGGAAAAAAGAGTTTTCGGTTCAGATGGAAAAGAAGTTATATGAACTGAAGTTTATTATTCCAGAACAAATAAAGATCTTCTGCCAGAATTTCTTAAAACTTGAATATCTAATAGAAGAACGTAAAACAGATTTTTCAGACTTAATACGTGAGAAGATTGAAACAAAAAAGATTGAGGAACTCCATTTTATTGTTGAATTGATTAACAATGCGGCTAAGAAATTTGTGCCTGATGAACGTTATTCAGAAACTCTAAAAAAATCGGTACAAGGCCTTGTCGATTCAGAATTAAAAGAGCAATTAGCTAAAATATTTGGAATAGATTTAGCAGAGGAATCGACGTCTTCGAAATAAAGGTCTTATAAGGATTCTTGTTCATTTTTCATTAAAATCAATAATTCCATCTTTTTCTTATATAACTAATTGTTTTTACTGTATAAATATCCTATAATATGTGATACTGCATTAATGCAGCCTACAGCAGATGCTTGAGACGTATAACTTGTTCCGGCAGTATGCGTAACACTCATCCTTTTATGTCTCACTTCGTTTTTCAACGGAATTGGTGTCCGCTGTGGTCTATGTTTTTAACATTTTAAATTTCTTAAATCTAATACATTTCAGTATTATTAGAAGGTAAATCTATATGATTAAAGTATCTCGTGGATGTTGTGGTGAAGAAGAACTTGCCCAGGTAAAAGAAGCTTTTGAATATGGTTACTTTGGTCTTGCATACAAAGTAGAAGAATTTGAAAAAGCTATTGCTGATTATTTAAATACAAACAGAAATGTTGTTGCAACAAATACGGGAACTTCGGCACTTCATCTTGCGCTTACAACATTAGGTATTGGAGAAGGTGATGAAGTAATTCTTCCTTCTTTTACTTTTGTTGCTACTGCTCAAACTGTTTCTGAAACCGGAGCAACCCCTGTTTTCTGTGATGTTAATCCTGATACATTCCTTCTTGATTTAGAGGATGTAAAAAAGAAGATAACTTCAAAAACAAAAGCAATTATTCCTGTTCATTATGCAGGTCGTCCTTGTGATATGGATTCTTTGCTTAAAATAAAAGAAGAAAAAGGAATTCGTATTATTGAAGATGCAGCGCATGCTTTCGGTTCATATTATAACGGAAAGAAGATTGGCTCTTTCGGTGATATAACTTGTTTCTCATTTGATTCAATAAAAGTTATGACTTGTGGTGAAGGTGGTGCTGTAATTAGTGATGATTCAGCTTTTGCTGATCTTGCAAAACAAAAGCGTCTTCTTGGAATCGACCGTAAGACAATGCATGTAAAAGATTGGAAGAAACGCAGTTGGGTGTATGATGTTCCAAGTCAGGGCTATCGTTATCATATGAGTAATATTAATGCTGCAATTGGTCTTGCTCAGATAAAGAAAGTAGATTCATTTATTGCTCGCCGTCGTGAAATTTGTCACTTGTATGATAAAAATCTAAAAGGGGTAGATGGTGTTGAATGTATGCCGGCTTCTTATGATGAAATTACTCCATTTATGTATGTAATTCGTGTAAAGAATGGAAAGAGAAATGAATTAAAGACATTCTTGATGGAACATGATATCGAATCAGGAATCAGTTATATTCCATGTCATCATTTTACACTTTATAAAGATTATGGAGCAAGCCTTCCTGTTACAGATTCTATTTACGAGGAAATCCTTTGCCTTCCAATTCATTATGAATTAAAAGATGAAGATGTTGTAATGGTATCAAATACAATTAAGGAATTTTTGAATAAATAATAAAATGGCATCTGAGTCAATTTCAAAATCTGTAATCTGGCAGTTGATAGGAAAGTTTGCTCTGCAAGGTGTTGCTTTTTTTACAACACCTATATTCACACGAATATTAACACCTGAAAATTATGGAACTATTGCTTTGTATAATTCCTGGTCATCAATTCTTATGGTGATATTAAGTTTACAAACATACGGTTCTATACCTACAGCGCGTATTCGTTTTTCAAAAGAAGAAATGCCGGCATATCTTTCGAGTACACTTAGTATTTCTGTTATTACTTATTTGTTTGCTTTTTGTGTAATTATTTTTTTTAGAGATTTTTTTGTTAGGTTATTTGGAATAAATCAATTACTAGTTATACTACTTATAATAAATTCTTTTTTTGGATATGTAAATGTTTTTTATGTTTCATATCTTGATCAATATAAGGAAGTTAGAAAGTCTTGTTTAATATCAGTTTTTTCGGGATTAGGTTCTTCGTTGTTGTCACTAGTTTTTGTGCTAAATATAAATAATAAAGTGTATGGTAAGATTTTTGGTCAATTAATTCCTGTTCTATTTTTAGGATTGATTATATTATTCTTAATATATGTAAAAGGAAAAGTATTTTGGGTACCAAAGTATAATAAATATTGCATAATATTAACGATTCCGTTGGTTGTGCATGGATTGGGGCATTTAGTTTTTACTCAAGCGGATAGAATTTTATTACAGAGATTTCAGAATGAAAGTGTTTTGGGAATATATAGTGTCTCAGCTGCTTTGTGTAGTGTACTAACTGTAATTATTGATTCGTTAAATAGGGCTTGGGTTCCGTTTTATTATGACTTTAAGAAATCTAATGACAAAGAATCTATACAGTTTCATTCAAAACGTTATTTACGGTTAATGACATTAATATTTATTGGATTTATTTTGTTATCATTTGATGTATTTAAAATAATGGCACCAGAGCCATATTGGAATGGCATAAAAATTATACCTATTTTTGCATTGTCGTTCTTTTTTTTGTTTTTATATCAATTTCCAGTTAATTTTGAATATTATTATGAAAGAACAAAGATAATTCCAATAGCTACGATTTTAGTGGCTGTAATAAATATTATTTTGGATGTGTGGTTAATACCTATCTATTCAGCGTTTGGGGCTGTAATTGCAACGATGATTTCTCAAATACTTTTGTTTTTGTTTCATTACATTACAGCACGTTTTCTGATAAAAGAATCATTTGATTATAATTTTTCTTTTTTTATAATATCAATAGTTTTTGTTTCGTTAGTTGTTGTGTTAAGTTATTTTCTTATGGATTTTAAATATATACGTTGGATTTTGTTTATAATTGTTGCAGCGTATGTTTTATATGATGTTTTGAAGCATCGTAGTATTTTTTAATGAGGAATTATATATGGAACTTTGTAGACTTTTGAATTTTACAGAAAAAGGTGATGAGAGGGGGAAACTTGTCATTGTTGAAGGAAATCAGGATGTACCGTTTGAGATAAAACGACTTTTTTATATCTATGGTTCTGATCGTGATGTAGTTCGAGGCAAACATGCAAATCGTGATTCTGAGTTTGTGCTCATTAATGTAAGTGGAACATCTAAAGTTATGGTTACAGATGGTAAAGAAAAGCAGATTATTGAGCTTACAAAACCTCGTCAGGGAGTATATCTTCCAAAACTTGTTTGGAAAGAAATGTATGATTTTTCACCAGATTCGGTGTTATTGTGTCTTGCTTCAACTCATTATGATAGTAACGAATATATTCGCGACTACGATGATTTTCTTAAGATGGATTTAAAATGATTCATAAGTTATCAGACGTACAATCAAATACTATTGGAAAAGATACAAACATCTGGCAGTTCTGCGTTGTCCTTCCTAAGGCCAAAATAGGGGATAATTGCAATATATGTTCAAATGTATTTGTTGAGAACGATGTAGTTATTGGGAATAACGTAACTATAAAATGTGGCGTTCAACTTTGGGATGGTGTTACAGTTGAAGATAATGTTTTTATTGGTCCAAATGTAACTTTTACAAATGATTTGTATCCTCGCTCTAAGCAATATCCAGAAAAATTTTATAAGACAATAATCAAAAAAGGCGCAAGTATAGGTGCTAATGCAACCATTGTTTGTGGCCATACAATAGGTGAAAATGCAATGATAGGTGCAGGAAGTGTTGTGACAAAAGATGTTCCTGCTGGTGAACTTTGGTTAGGCAATCCTGCACGATTCATTAAAAAAATTGAGGTATAAAAATGCAAGTTCCATTTCTTTCGTTAAAAGACATTACAGAAAAATACAAAGAAGAATTACACGAAGCTGTCCTACGTGTAACAGATAGTGGTTGGTATCTTCAGGGAAACGAGAATAAAAAATTTGAAGAAGATTATGCACGCTATATTGGAACAAAATACTGTGTTGGTGTTGCAAATGGACTTCAAGCATTGGAACTGATGATTCGTGCATGTAAAATCTTGTATAATTGGAATGATGGTGATGAAATTATCGTTCAGGCAAATACTTATATCGCAACTATTCTTGCAATTTCTCAGAATAATCTGAAGCCAGTGTTACTTGATCCGAATGCAGATACACTGGAACTCGATTCAGAAAAAATTGAAAAGGCAATTACATCAAAAACACGTGCTGTAATACTTGTGCATCTTTATGGTCGATGTCTTTATAATGAAAGAATTGATGAAATTTGCAAAAAATATGGATTAAAACTTTTCGAAGATAACGCACAGGCTCATGGGTGTATGTATAAAGGTAAGAAAACGGGTTCTTTTGGAACTGTTGCTGCTCATAGTTTTTATCCTGGTAAAAATTTAGGTGCTTTTGGAGATGCAGGAGCAATCACAACTGATAATGAAGAAATCGCAAATCTTGTTCGTGTGTTAGGAAATTACGGTTCATCAAAAAAGTATGTATTTGATTATGTAGGGGAAAACAGTCGTCTTGATGAAATGGCTGCAGCTGTACTTGATGTGAAACTAAAACATCTTGATGAGGATAATAATCGCCGTAAACAGATTGCAAAAATGTATTATGAGGGAATAAAAAATCCTCTTATCAAATGGCCTACAGAAAAAAGTTATGAAAGCAATGTTTTTCATGTTTTCCCCATATTCTGCGAAAAACGTGATGAATTACAGCAATATTTGAAAGAGCATGAGATTGGAACTCTTATTCATTATCCAATTCCACCACATAAGCAGAAGTGTTATGAAAATTGGAATGAAATCTGTTTGCCTGTTGCAGAGGCAATCCATCAGCATGAATTGAGTCTTCCAATGAGTCCTTGTCTAACTGATTTGCAAGTAAAATATGTAATTGAAGTAATTAATAAGTATACAAATAGTTAAAGAAATCGTTACTAAAATTATTGAATATGGGGATTATAAATATGATGAATTTTACTAAAAATGCTAGAATATTTTTACATAATATGAAACTACTTTCTAAACAACACATAGAAAGTCTCCAATGGGATAATATTCAGTATACAAAATCCTTGATTTTATATGGAAACCTATTAGAAGATAAACCTGAAAAAAAACTTCATATATTAGATAATGAACATACTTTAGATTGTCTTTTACATGAGCTAAAAACCTTTTATAGGTTTGGTGATGCAGAGATTAATATAATGTTAAATGAGGTTCCAAACAAAAAAACATGTAGTCAACGTTATGATGTAACTTTAGCTAAAAAATTATATGAGGCTTTAACATCTGAAAGAGATGATGTTTATATAGGTATTGGTTATAGATATTTTTATTACAATATTTGGGACTCAGATACTTATTCCAATAAGTTTTTTACTTTGAATGGTAAAAAATTTAGAGATTTTTTCTTGAACAATTGTAATCCAAAGCGTACTTATTTGGCTACAGACTTTAATCAGTATTATTTCACTGTCGATGAAAACAAGCAAGACGATTGGTTTAGAAAAGTAAAGTTATTATTTAAGGGAAGAAAAATATGCTTGTTTATGGGTGAAGAGACTTATAATAATTTAAAATATTATGTTTTTGATGAGGCGGAGCATATTGAAACAATAATGTGTCCTTCTCGAGATTCTTTTGATAAATTTGATGAATTATTTTTATTAGCAGATAAGAGACCAAATGATGAAATTTTATGTTTTGCAATCGGTCCGACAAGTAAAGTTTTATGTTATGAATTAAATAAAAAAGGAAAAATATGCTTAGATATAGGCCACTTGCCAAAAGATTATGATTCATATATGAGAAAACTAGATAAATCCCCTGAAGCTGTAGAAAAATTTTATAAAGGTGATTATACATAAAAACAAAAATGAAAATGATAATTTGGGATAAATATTGTAAATAATTCTCATAATAAAAGATCTATATTCAGTTTTATGTGCATTACCTTTCAATTAAATCAAGAAGAATAGCTTTTTTATCAATGGAGTACTAAATGAAAATAACACTTTCAAATAAGACAATTCTAGTTACAGGAGTTGCTGGTTTTATCGGTAGCTTTTTATGTAAACGACTTTTGGAAACTGTCGATGGAGTAAAGATTATAGGTCTTGATTCTATTACTGATTATTATGATGTTTCATTAAAAGATGAGCGTCTTGTATTGTTAAAATCTTTGAATAAAAATTTTTCCTTTATTAAAGGTGATATAGCTAATAAAGAGATTGTTGATTCTATATTTAAAAATTATAAACCTTCTATTGTTGTTAATTTAGCTGCACAGGCAGGTGTACGGTATTCAATTACAAATCCAGATAGTTATATAAAATCAAATATGATTGGTTTCTATAATATTCTGGAAGCCTGTCGGGCTACAGAGACTTCTGATAATCCGATTGAACATCTTGTTTATGCATCTTCTTCTAGCGTATACGGCTCAAATAAAAAAGTTCCTTATTCAACAGAAGATAAGGTTGATAATCCAGTTTCTTTGTATGCGGCAACAAAGAAATCAAACGAACTGTTTGCATATGCATATTCAAAACTTTACAAGATACCTTCTACCGGTCTTCGCTTTTTTACTGTATATGGTCCTATGGGACGTCCAGATATGGCATATTTCAAATTTACAAACAAGCTTGTGAAGGGAGAACCAATCCAGATATACAATATGGGTGATATGTATCGTGATTTTACTTTTGTTGATGATATTGTAACTGGTATTGTTAATGTAATGCAGAAAACTCCAGTTGAAACAGAAGATGGCGCTCCTTATAAAGTTTATAACATTGGAAATAATAAGCCCTCTAGTCTGATGAAGTTTGTTGAGATATTGGAAAATTGCTTAATTAAGGAAGGTGTAATTTCTGAGCCAGGAAAGAAGGAACTTCTTCCAATGCAACCAGGCGATGTATACCAGACTTATGCTGACGTAACAGAATTAGAACATGATTTTGGCTTTAAGCCTTCAACAACACTGGAAGAAGGTCTTGGCAAATTTGCTGCCTGGTATAAGACCTATTATCAAAAATAGAAGAGGATTTGGGTATGATTGTTAATAAAATTGCAGTAGCAGGAACTGGCTATGTTGGCCTTTCTTTAGCAACATTACTAGCACAACACAATATTGTTGTTGCAGTAGATGTTATACAAGAAAAAGTTGATCTTATTAATAATAGGAAATCGCCAATACAGGATAAAGAAATAGAAGATTTCCTGACAAATAAGAAGTTGAATCTTGTTGCTACGACAGATGGAATTTCTGCCTATAAAGATGCAGATTTGATTATCATTGCGACCCCTACCAACTATGATCCAAAATTAAACTTCTTTGATACAACGTATGTTGAACAGGTAATTGAACTTGTTTTGAAAGTGAATCCAAATGCAATTATGATTATAAAATCAACAGTTCCTGTTGGTTATACAAAATCTGTAAGAGAGAAATATAATACAAAGAATATTATCTTTGCACCAGAATTCTTGCGAGAAAGCAAAGCTTTGTATGATAATCTCTATCCAAGCCGTATTGTAGTTGGAACAGATTTGAATGATAATCGGCTTGCGGATGCAGCTCAGACATTTGCAAAACTTTTGCAAGAAGGGGCTATAAAAAAAGAAATCCCAACTCTTTACATGGGATTTACCGAAGCAGAAGCTGTAAAGCTCTTTGCAAATACTTATCTGGCTTTGCGTGTAAGTTACTTCAATGAGTTGGATACTTATGCTGAAGTTAAAGGTCTTGATTCAAAATCGATTATAAAAGGAGTTTCGCTTGATCCTCGTATTGGTGATTTCTATAATAACCCGAGTTTTGGTTACGGTGGTTACTGTTTGCCGAAAGATACAAAGCAACTACTTGCAAATTACAATGATGTGCCGCAGAATCTTATTAGTGCAATTGTTCAATCAAATACAACTAGAAAAGACCATATAGCACAGATGATTATTAATCAGAATCCTGTAAAAGTGGGAATTTATAGACTCACAATGAAATCTAACAGTGATAATTTTCGTGCAAGTGCAATTCAGGGGGTAATGAAGCGCATTAAAGCTAAAGGCATTGAAGTTGTTGTTTATGAACCAACATTACATGAAGATACTTTTTTTAATTCAATTGTTGAAAAAGATTTTAACAAGTTCAAGTCTGAATGTGATGTAATTATTGCAAACAGAAAATCAGAAGAACTTGCTGATGTTTCGGAAAAAATCTATACTCGAGACTTAATGGGTAGGGATTAACCATAAAAAGATGCATGTTTGTCACTTATCGGCAGTGTAGAATACTTATATGATTGAGATATTTGGGTAAAAGAATGACAGTAGTTTTTAATGATACTCTTGGTGTATTTGGTGGCTCACATACACTTATGTTGCGTATGTGCCGTTGGCTTCGATTACATAATTATAATGTTTCAATATTTTGTATTAGTGCTTCGAATACTGAAATTGTTGAGGCAATGAAAGAACTTGGTGTACAAATTGAAGTAATTGGCAACTTTGAATTGAAACTCTTGAAGAATGCATTGAATAAGGTTGTTGCGCAAGATTCTGATGTTAAAGTTGTAAACTTTACTTTTGAAAAATGGCTCAATGTTGAATGTGTAAAACGAATGTATGGTTTTACCGTACAAAACTTGATTTATGATATTCATCCGGCAATTTTTTATAAGGGCGAGGGCCTTCCTTTTTCATTTTTACGAAAACATGCACGTAAGGAATTCCGTCGTATAGTTCTTCGTGCTCATGATAATAATGCAATCGTATCTATGGAAGAGACTAATGTAAAGTCTGTACGAAATTATTATGGTTATGGAAATGAGTATAATCCGCCGATACTGAGTCTTCCAATGATTTGCGAACGAAATGAACATTGCGAAGACATTATAAAATCAGGTTTCGATTCAAATCTCATAATGACAGCAACAAGGGCAGATTTTCCTTTTAAGGGTTATTTGATGGGGCTTGTTGATGATTTTGCGATGTTAAAGAAAAGCCATCCAGAATTGAAAATGCTGATTGTTTCAGCGGGTAATGATTTACCAAAATTAAAAGAAAAAATCTATGGTCTTGAAGAAAATATTAAAAAGGATATTACAGTTCAGGGCTGGGTAACATATCCGGAACTAATTGAGCTTATGAAAAAATGCAAGGTATTTGTTGGTATGGGAACAACAATTCTTGATGCAGCTTTACAATATAAGATTGTAGTTTCATCGGCTTTCAATACGCTAGCGCATAAGTCTTGTGGTTTCTTCGCTGATAACCCATTTATTTTGGGACCTGTAGAATCAGAATGCACCCCTGCATTGAAATATCTGGATTCTGTTTTGAAAATGGATTTTGATGAATATAAATCAAAATGCCATCAAAGTTTTGAGGCAGTATATAATAATTATAATATAGATACTATGATGCCAGCTTTGCTTGCTCAGAAAGAGAAATCTGCAGATTGTGTACTAACCTGGGGTGAGGTTCAGGAACATTGTTTGAACCTCTTTATAAATAAATTCAGGTTCAGAAACAAAGTAGATAAAAACGACTATACAGAAGTTATCGCTTCAAATAAGTAATAAATATAATAAATTTCGGAGTTTCTATTATGAAAGCAGTAATTCTTGCAGGTGGCTTTGGAACACGTATTTCTGAGGAAAGTCAGTTCAAACCTAAACCAATGATTGAAATCGGTGGTATGCCAATTATCTGGCATATAATGAAGTTGTATTCTTTTTATGGAATCAATGAATTTATCATTTGTGCAGGATATAAGCAGGAAGTTATAAAAGAATGGTTCGCAAATTATTTCCTGCACACCAGTGATATCACTTTTGACTTTACAAAAGGTAATGAGATGATTGTTCATAACAAGCATTCAGAGCAGTGGAAGGTGACTGTTGTTGATACTGGCCTTAACGCTGGAACTGGTGGCCGCTTAAAAAAAGTTCGCGAGTATATAGGAACCGAGCCTTTCTTTATGACTTATGGCGATGGTGTTTCTGATGTAAATATAAAAGAGCTTCTTGCTTTCCATAAAGAACATAAAAAACTTGCGACTATAACAAGTATTCATCCAAGTGGACGATATGGCAATATTGATTTTGATGGTGATAAGGTAGTTTCATTCCGCGAAAAAAGCTCTCTTGATGTAGGCTGGATTAACGGTGGGTTTATGGTACTTGAACCAAAAGTTCTTGATTTTGTAAAAGACGAAACTGTTATGTTTGAACAGGAGCCTATGGAAAAAATTGCAGAATCAGGCGAGATGGTTTGCTTTAAGCATACAGGTTTCTGGCAGTGTATGGATACTTTACGCGATAAACAGAAACTTGAAGCTCTTTGGGCTGAAAATAAAGCTCCATGGAAATTGTGGAAATAAGGAGAATACAAAGTGGCATTCAACAATGTATATAAAAATAAAAAAGTTCTGATTACAGGAAATACTGGCTTTAAGGGAAGTTGGCTTTCTACCTGGCTTACAATGCTTGGTGCAGAGGTTTTTGGTTATTCTCTTAGCGTTCCAACAGAACCTGCAATGTATGAAGTTTTGGAATTAGGAAGTAAAATCAAGAATGAATTTGGTGATATTCGAGACAAAGAAAAATTTAATGAATATGTACAAACTGTAAAACCAGATTTCATTTTCCACCTTGCTGCACAGGCAATTGTTTCAACTTCTTATAAAGAACCTTTTGATACAATCACAACTAATGTTGTTGGTACTGCTAGTGTCCTTGAAGCTATTCGAAATATTACCTGGGATTGTACTTGCGTTCTGATTACTAGTGATAAAGCCTACAACAATGTTGAATGGATTTGGGGCTACCGTGAAACAGATGAAATGGGTGGCAAGGATGTTTATTCTGGTTCAAAAGGTGCAGCAGAACTTACAATCCGTTGTTACTGGAATTCATTTATTAAAGATATGAAGAATATCAAGTTTGGTGTTGCTCGTGCAGGAAACGTAATTGGTGGCGGAGACTGGGCAAAAGATCGTATTATTGTAGATTGCGTAAAAGCTTTTTCAAAAGGAGAGACTGTAGAAATCCGTAGCCCTAATGCAACCAGACCATGGCAGCATGTTCTTGAGCCACTGAGCGGTTATCTCACACTAGGTCAGAACTTATATGAAGGAAAATCTTCAAATGGCGAAGCCTATAACTTTGGTCCACGTGCTGAGCAGACAAAAACTGTATTTGAACTTACTCAAGATTTGGCAGAAAACTGGGGTATAGATAAATCTAAAGCATCTAAAATTACAGGTAACATTCCTTTTGAAGAGGCAAAACTCCTCAAACTTAACTGTGATAAGGCTTTAGCATATTTACACTGGCATTCAACCTTACATTACGAACAGTGTGTAAAAGTAATTGCAGAGTGGTACAAGGCATATTATGAAAAGTCTGGCGAAGATATGTATGCACTTACTAAAAAGCAGATAGAATTCTATATGAATGAAGCTGCAGATCAGAAATTGGAGTGGACAAAATAGTATGATTGAAGGTGTTACTCTGCATGATGAAAAACAGATTACCGTTCCAAAAGGTAATATTTTCCATGCAATAAAATCAAATAGTGAAGGCTTTTGCGGTTTTGGTGAGGCTTATTTTTCTCAGATAGAGAAGGGGGCGATAAAAGGATGGAAACGACATAATCGCTACACACTCAATATAGTTGTACCTGTGGGAGCTATTCGGTTTGTCATTTATGATGATCGTGAAGGAAGCTCCACATATGGACAATTTGAGGATGTGGTGTTATCTGCAAAGGATAATTATAAACGTCTTACAGTAGCACCTGGATTATGGATGGCTTTTCAGGGGATTGGAGATGGTATATCTATGTTGATGGATGTGATACCGGGAATTCATACAGAAGATGAATCGAATAAAAAAGAATTAAAGGAAATAAACTATGGATGGAGACAATAAAATTCAAAGAAACTTCGAAAAATCAAATATAAATATTTCTATAGATATAGTTAGATTTATAATGGCACTTATTGTTGTTTCAATACATTGTAATTTCTTTTCACAATCTTCATTACAAAAAACTATATGGTCGTTTCCAGTTCCTTTTTTTGCTATGACTTCTGGTTATTTTTTTAGAAATGCTGATAAAAATAAACTAATAAAGCATATAGAAAGAATGTTTTTTCTTATATTATTAGGTGATGTTATAAATTATACAACAATGATATATGCTCAATATAAAGCTGGATATATATATATGAATTGGCGTTATTTCTTTTTAGAAAATATCACATTAGGGCATTTATGGTATTTATTTGGAATTATTATATGTTCAATTTTATTTTTTTTTGTGTTCTATAAAATGGATAATAAATATATAAAAATTTGTATTTTTATATCTTGTGTATTATTAAATTTTTATATTAAATATTCATAATATAATTCATTTAAGAAGCCTAACTCATTATGGAAATTATTACACTGAATTTTTAATAAGAATTTTATATATAATTCCTTTGGTATATTAGTACGAGAATTTAATGTATCATTAAAATATAGTATGAAAAAAAAGATTGTATATGGAGTTGTGCTTGTATATTTTATAATACGCTGGTTGATTCATAAAAGGAATCCAAATATTGCTTCATTTTATATTAATATATTAATTATGATAATTATTTTTGAAGTTTTTATTCAAAATCCAACAATATTTTCAATTGATTATAGACATGCATTAAGACTGAGATTTTCAAGTATGGTAATATATTTAATACATCCAATGATTATTGGAGTTGTTCAAAATATTATTAAATTATCTGATGCACTTTACATATATTTAGTAACTTTAATAATAAGCGTTACAATATCCTTCTTCATTTATGATTTAAAAGAAATAATTAAAAACTCTTTATTTTATAAAAATAACTAATATAATTATGAAAGATAGAATATTAATAATAAGTAATAATGTACTAAGTAGGACAAAGAATAATGGAAAGACTTTATATTCTTTTTTTGATTCTTTGCCTAAAGATGAAATAAATCAGTTATATTTCTCATCTGAAACACCTGAGATTGAAGGTTATAGATATTTTAGAATCAATGATGTTAACGTAATAAAAGGATATTATAAAAAGACGATAGGTGGAGAAATCTTTGTTAGAAAAGAAGAAAGAAAAGACTCTTGTAGTACTTCACGAAAATTACCTCGTAATACATTTACCTGTAGCGTTAGAGATTTAATTTGGCATAAACATTGGTGGACAAAAAGTTTAGATATTTGGTTAGAAAGAATTAATCCTAATATTGTTTTTTTCGTTGCTGGTGATACATTTTTTTCATATGAAATATGTGATTATATAGTAAATAAATTTAATTGTCGATTATATATATATATTACTGATGATTATATCTTACCAAGAAAAAGTGATTTTTTATTCGGTAGAATACGTCGAAATCATAATCTGTTATTGTTAAGAAATGCAATTCAAAAAGTTGATAAATTATTTGTTGTTTCACCAATGATGAAACAATGTTATGACAAACTATTTAATATAAATAGTTATGTAATTGTAAATATGGCAGATGAGTTATTTTTGAAAAATCAAAAAAAACTTCTTAATGATAAGAATACAATCAACTTTGTTTATGCTGGAAGCTTGTATTACGGTAGAGATAAAACCATAAAGATGTTAATTGATGCTTTAACTCGTTATAATATGGAGAATAAAACGCATGCTTGCCTTTCAATATATACAAATAATATTCCAACAAAAAAAAATCTCAAGAATATAGAGGTTGAAGGTGTTAGCAAGTATAAAGGTTCCTTAAACCAAGAGGAACTAAAAATAATTCTAAATCAAGCTGATATTTTAGTTTTTATAGAATCTTTTTCTCAAAAAAATATAGAAAAAACAAGATTATCTCTATCAACAAAAGTTCCAGAATATATGTCACTAAAGAAAGCAATTTTAGCTATTGGACCAGCCAATATAAGTTCTATAGATTACTTAAAAGATATTTCATGCTGTGTTACAAATCCTGAAAATATTGATTCTCAATTAAATATATTGCTTTCTTCTGAAGTAAAAAGAATTGAGTTTGTTAATAAAGCATATGATAAGTACTTAAGTAATCACAATAAGCATGCAATACAAGATAAATTTTTAAGTTTACTAAAAAATGAATAGAGTAATGAAATCAATAAAATTATACGAACTTTCTTTCTTTTTTGTTTGTATTTTTATACTAGATAGTGTTTTCCATTTGGGACGTCTGCTTTCTGGTAATGAAATGGATTATCTTCGTTATATTCTCTTTGCATCGGTTTTAGGCTCAACCTTTATCTTATTATGTACAAAGAAGAAAGTCATAATAAACCAATTTTCTGTTTGTGTAATTATTTATATATTATTACTCTTCCTTTCATATGTAAGAGCTGTTTTTATTAAACAAGATTTAGATATTGCAAATGAATTTCTAAAAGGATATGTTTATTTTATTTTTTTACCTTGTTTATTATTCTCTGTAAAAACAAAGAAACAATTATATATTTTAATAAAATTATTAGTTTTTTTGGGAACCACACTGTCATTATTAAGTTTTCTATTATTATTTGCAGCTATAAGAAAGCCTTCGTTACATTCTGTATTAATGGATTTTGTTAGGTATTTTGATTTAATGAATATGATGTATCAAGATGGAAATACTTTGCGAATTATGTTTTCAGGTATATTACTTCAAATAATTGCATTTTTTCTTTCTCTATGCTTTTATATTGATAAAGGGAAATTATTCAATTTTATATTATTAGTTATTAATTTTATTGGAATTTTCTTGACTTATTCAAGAGGTATAATTGCAGGTGTTGTTTTAGCTTCTATTTTTGTACTTATGAATTATTCTAAGGTTTCTAAGAATTCGAGAAAAAGAATTATAAAAATATTAATAATTAGTTTATTAATGATTTTACTTTCACTTATCATTTTATTAAAACAAGATAGCGATATAATTAATTTTTTTATAAATAGATTTTTTCATAATAATGAAACGGAAAGTAATAATATACGTCTTGAAATGACATATATGTTAAAAGATTTGATGTATAAACATATTTTTATTGGCAATGGCGCTGGCGCTCATATTTTATTAAGAGATGGACGAGTTGAAATGGTCTTTCATGATATTGTTTCAAAAGTCGGAATAATTGGATTACTGTGCTTTCTATATCCTTTCTTTTCTATGATATATTATCAAATTCATGGTACAAAAAATAGTAAGTTTTCTTTGTCTTCTTTGAAATTATGCTCTTTAGCAGCATTATTTGCAATAATGGTTGCGTCATATAGTAATCCATATTTAGTTACATCGTTTGGCCTATTAATATATTGTTTATGTATGTGTATATTTACTTGGACTAAGCCTAACGAAGGAGTGTTATAAAATGTCTACAGTTAGTATTATTATTAATTGTCATAATGGTGCAGAATTCTTAGCTGATACTTTAGATTCAATTAAAAAACAAACATATCAAGATTTTGAAATTATTTTTTTTAATAATTTTTCAGAAGATTCAAGTGAACAAATTGCAAAAACATTTGATAACAGATTACATTATTATGAGAGTAAAGATTTTTTATCATTAGGAGCTGCTCGAAATGAAGCCTTAAAACTTTCAAAAGGAAAATATATTGCTTTTATTGATTGTGATGATATTTGGGAAGTTGATAAATTAAAAAAACAAGTTGAATTTTTAGAATCTGATTTAACGATAGGAATGGTTTTTACAAATTTCAAGAGATTTAATATGCTATCAGGTAAAACTGATATTTTTGATAAAAAGGGGCTGACAAAGAAATTAACTTTTCCTGAACTAGTTGGAAATTATAGTTTTTGTCTAAGTTCCTTTATGATAAGAAAAGAAGCTTTAAATGGATTAGATCATTTTTTTAATATTGATTTTCAATATGCAGAGGAATTTGAATTATTTTCAAGAATTGCATATAATTGGAATTCTTTATATGTGTCAGAACCTTTAGTAATTTATCGAATACATAAAAAAATGACTACACTTCAAGTTGAAGAAAGAATTGGAATTGAATATGGTATCGCACTTGATAATTTAAAAAAACTTGATGGGAATATTGAAAGTAGATTTCCAGAAACTGTTAAGAAAATTGCATTTTTACGAGATTTTACAACTGCAAAATATTTAATTAAATTCGGGAAAAATAAAAAAGTTAGGCAATTACTACAACCCTATTTGAATTATAATATACGCGCTTTAGTTTTTTGCTCTTTATCAGTTCTTCCCCCATTTCTTTCAAAATTAATTGTGAAATTATTATATAGAACTCGTATTTGATAAACTTATATATAACAGGAGTAGTATTATGTCAACATTTAACGGAGCAACATTGCTCATTACAGGAGGTACAGGTTCCTTCGGAAACACTGTACTTAAACATTTCTTAGAATCAGATATCGGCGAAATCCGTATTTTCAGCCGTGATGAAAAAAAACAGGATGACATGCGTCATGATTTACAGGCAAAGCATCCTGACCTTGCAAAGAAAGTAAAGTTTTATATTGGTGATGTACGTAATCCACAGAGTATTAAAGATGCAATGCCTGGAGTAGATTACATTTTTCATGCAGCGGCACTTAAACAAGTTCCATCTTGCGAATTCTTCCCGATGGAAGCTGTTCGTACAAATGTAATTGGAACAGATAATATGCTTCATGCAGCAATTGAAGCAAAAGTAAAAAGAATTGTTTGTCTTTCTACAGATAAAGCTGCATATCCAATTAACGCTATGGGAATAAGTAAGGCTATGATGGAACACGTTATCTATGCAAATGCACGTGTAGCAGCTGAGCGTGGTGATACTGTTATTGCATGTACTCGTTATGGTAATGTAATGTGCTCTCGTGGTTCGGTAATTCCTTTGTTCATTGACCAGATTAAGGCTGGAAATCCTATTACCATTACAGATCCAAATATGACACGCTTCCTTATGAATCTTGATGAGGCTGTTGATCTGGTAAAATTTGCATTTGAACATGCTAATCCAGGTGATTTGTTTATTCAGAAATCTGATGCCTCAACAATTGGCGATTTGGCAAAAGCTGTACAGAAGCTCTTCGGAGATACAGGAACAAATATTATTGGTACTCGTCATGGTGAAAAACTTTATGAAACTCTTATGACTCGCGAGGAACGTTTGCGTAGTGAAGATATGGGCGGCTATTACAGAGTTGCCGCTGACAGTCGTGATTTGAACTATGATAAGTTTGTTGTAAAAGGTGATGTTCATACAATGGCTGATGAAGCTTACACTAGTCATAATACAAACCGTCTTGATGTTGATGGAACTGTTAAAAAGATTCTTACAACAGATTATGTAAACGAAGCTCTTGAAGCTTGGAAAAACGGAAAATAAAAGTATGTCATTCCGAACTTGTTTCGGAATCTAGATGTTAGATGCTGAAACAAGTTCAGCATGACTTTATAGGGATAATTATGAACATACTTGTAACTGGCGCAAAAGGTTTTGTAGGCCGTAATCTCTGCGAGAATCTTAAGAACATTCGCGATGGAAAAGATAAGACTCGCTCCTTTTCTATTGAGAATATTTTTGAGTATGATATTGATTCAACAGAAGCAGAACTTGACGATTATTGTTCCAAGGCAGATTTTGTTTTCAATCTGGCCGGAGTAAACCGTCCAAAAGAAACTTCAGAGTTTATGAGCGGAAACTTTGGTTTCGCTTCAACGCTTCTGGATACGCTTAAAAAACATAATAATAAAGCTCCTGTGATGCTTTCTTCTTCTATTCAGGCAACTTTGATAGGACGTTACGGAGAATCTGATTACGGTAAATCAAAGCTTGCTGGAGAAAATCTCTTCTTTGATTATGGAAAAGAGAGTGGGGTAAAAGTTCTTGTTTACCGCTTTCCAAATCTCTTTGGTAAATGGTGTCGTCCAAATTACAATAGCGCTGTAGCAACCTTTTGCAATAATATTGCGAATGATTTACCTATCCAGGTAAATGATCGTAATACCGAGCTTGAACTTCTTTACATTGATGATTTGATGGAAGAAATGATGGCGGCTTTGAGTGGAAAGGAACATCATTGTGAATATGACGGATTGAATCCAGTTGAGAAATCAGATGGAAAATACTGCTATGTTCCTGTTACCCATAAAGTAACTCTTGGTGAGATTGTTGATATTCTGGAATCTTTCAAAAATCAGCCTCAGAATATAGTTATGCCTGAGATTCCAAATAATTCTTTTTCAAAGAAACTATATTCAACTTATCTTTCATATCTTCCAAAAGAAAAAGTTGCATTTCCACTTAAAATGAACTGTGATGACCGTGGAAGTTTTACTGAGCTGCTAAAAACAGCAAATTGTGGCCAGTTCAGTGTAAATATTTCTAAGCCGGGAATTACAAAAGGAGAACACTGGCACAATACAAAATGGGAATTCTTTATTGTTGTTAGTGGTCATGCACTTATTCAGGAACGAAAAATTGGGACTGATGAAGTAATTGAGTTTGAGGTAAGTGGAGATAATATTCAGGCTGTACACATGCTTCCTGGTTATACACATAACATTATCAATCTTTCTGAAACTGAAAATCTTGTTACTGTAATGTGGGCAAATGAACAGTTTGATAAAAATCATCCTGATACCTTTGGCGAAAAAGTAAAATCATGAAACTGATTATCCTTGGTGCCGGTGGGTATGGTCAGACTGTTGCAGATATTGCTGAACAATCCGGAGAATATGAAGAAATACATTTTCTTGATGACAATTCAACTGCAAAGAATGTCATTGGAAAATGTAATGACTTTGTAAATTATAAAGATTGTATGATTTATCCTGCTTTTGGGAATAACAAGATGCGTTTGGAATGGGTAAAAAGACTTCTTAATGAAAACTATAGAGTTCCTACTATCATTCATCCAACTGCATATATCAGTCCAAAATCTAAAATAGAAGATGGATGTGTCATTCTTCCTCATGCAGTAATTAATACAAATTGTGTGATTAAGAAAGGCTGCATAATTAATTGTGGTGCAATTGTTGATCATGGTTGTATTATAGAAGAATGTGTTCATGTATGTCTTGGTGCAATTGTAAAGGCAGAAAACAGAATAGAAAAGTGTTCAAAAATTGAAGCAGGAAATGTCGTTGAAGCAAGAAAATTTCCTGTTTGGAGTTAAATATGGCAAATGTAAATTTTAAGAATAATGGAAAATTAAAACTTTTGATTATTGTAGGTACAAGGCCTGAAATCATCAGACTTTCTGCAGTTATTAAGGCTTGTAGAAAATATTTTGATTGTTTGCTTGCTCATACAGGGCAAAATTATGATTACAACTTGAATGGTATTTTTTTCAAAGATCTTGAACTTGATGATGCAGAAATCTATATGGATGCAGTAGGTAAAGACCTTGGCGAAACAATGGGAAACATTATTGCAAAATCTTACCAGTTGATGGTTGAGATTAAGCCAGATGCTGTTCTTGTACTTGGAGATACTAATAGTTGTCTTTCTGTAATAGGGGCAAAACGTCTTCATATCCCAATCTTCCATATGGAAGCAGGAAACCGCTGTAAAGATGAATGTCTTCCAGAAGAAACAAACCGCCGTATTGTTGATATTATCAGCGATGTAAATATGGCATATTCAGAACATGCGAGACGTTATCTTGCAGATTGTGGACTTCCAAAAGAGAGAACTTATGTTACTGGTTCTCCTATGGCAGAAGTCCTTCATGCAAACCTTGCAAAAATTGAAGCCAGTGATGTACACAAAAAACTTGGACTTGAAAAAGGAAAATATATTCTTCTTTCTGCCCATAGAGAAGAGAATATTGATACTGAAAAAAACTTTACTTCTCTTTTCAATGCAATTAACAAAATGGCAGAAAAATATGATATGCCGATTCTTTACAGTTGTCATCCAAGGAGTCGCAAACGTCTTGAATCGTCTGGATTCAAACTTGATAAGCGTGTAATTCAACATGAGCCTCTTGGATTCCACGACTATAACTGCTTACAAATGCACGCATTTGCAGTAGTTTCTGACAGTGGAACATTGCCTGAGGAGTCAAGTTTTTTCACAAGTGTAGGGCATCCATTTCCAGCAGTTTGTATCCGAACCTCAACAGAGCGTCCTGAAGCTTTGGATAAAGCTTGTTTTGTACTTGCAGGAATTGATGAAGTTTCTCTGCTTCAATCTGTTGATACAGCTGTAGAACAAGTAAAGAATGGAGAATATGGAATCCCAGTTCCAGATTACACTGATGAAAATGTCAGTACAAAGGTAGTAAAAATAATTCAGGGCTATGTTGGTATTGTAAACCGAATGGTTTGGAGAAAGGATTTATAAAAATTGAGTAAAAATATCTTATTAATTTCCCAATATTTTTATCCAGAAACTTTTCGTGTAAATGATATGGCTTGTGAGTGGGTAAAACGAGGTTATAAAGTTACAGTACTTACAGGAATCCCTAATTATCCAATGGGTAAATATTTTGATGGATATGATAAAAAGCACAGAACACGTGAAAATTGGAATAATGTAAATATAATCAGAATTCCTTTAATTGCACGAGGTAATAGTGCTAATAGAATAGTAAATGCATTTGGAATGGTTGCAAATTATTTCAGTTTTATTAGTTCAGGAAAGAAGTGGGTAAAGAGTCGAGAAGCAGCCGAGCTTCATGCTGACCTTGTATTCACATTTGAAGTTAGCCCTATGACACAAGCTCTGATTGGAGTTTGGTATGGAAAACGTTATCATGTGCCGACATTTCTATATGTCCAGGATTTATGGCCTGAAAATGTTGAAACTGTGACTGGTATCCATAACAAGTTTATTATTGGTCCTATAAATAGAATGGTAGATAAAATTTATCGTAATACTGATGAAATTTTTACAACTAGTCCAAGTTTTGTTAATGCAATAGTCAATAGGAAAAAGTCTGTTGATAAAAGAAAAGTTCATTATTGGCCACAATATGCTGAAGAATTTTATAAACCAATGAATCCACGACCTGTGAGTTGCATTGATAGTTCCGATAGTTCCTATAAAATTGCCTTTACTGGTAATATTGGTACTGCACAGGGGTTGGATATTCTGCCAAAAACTGCAAAACTATTACAAAATGAAGCTGTGAGATTTATTATTGTTGGTGATGGTCGTTATCAAGCTGAATTTGAAAAACAGATTGATGAGTTAGATGTTCGTGATAAGTTTATCATGATTCCAAGGGTATCTGCAGAACAAGTGCCTGCAATACTTAGCAATGTTGATGCTGGCTTTATTAGTTTCAATAAAACTCCGTTATGGGAGAATACTATTCCTGCTAAACTTCAATCTTATATGGCTTGTGGAAAAGCAATTATAGCGTCAGCATCTGGAGAGACAAAGAGGGTTATTGAAGAAGCTGAATGTGGTGTTTGTTGTGCGATAGGAAATCCTATTGCATTGGCAGAAGGAATAAAGAATATGATGAATCTTGATAGCAAGTTTATGGGACAAAAAGCCAGAAAGTATTTCGAAGAAAAATTTGATAAAAAGAAACTTATGGATGAAATGGATAAATTCTTTTTTGTGGATATAAAATGATAGCAATTCTTGGAAAAAACTCATACATTTGTAACAGATTTAATAATTTTATTACAAATAAAGGTATACAAACATTTTCAATCGATTGTCGGAAAGAGGCTTGGAAATCTGTCGATTTTTCACAATTTGATACGGTGTTATGCCCTTTGGGGATAGCACATGTTTCGACAAACCCCTCTATGGAATCACAATATTATGCTGTTAATCGTGATTTGCCAGTTGAGATAGCTAAGAAAGCGAAAGAATGTGGTGTAAAACAATTTGTTTTTTTTAGCAGCATGATTGTTTATGGCGCTGATAAATCAGTTGGAAGTGATTTCATTATTGAAGCCTCTACAACACCTAATCCTGAAAACTTTTATGGAAAAAGTAAATTAGAAGCAGAGCAGGAATTATTTAAACTTCAGGATGATAATTTCATTGTAACAATTTTAAGAATACCAATGGTTTATGGTCCTGGTTGTAAAGGTAATTTTCCACAACTTTTAAAAGTGGCAAAAAAGAGTCCTTTTTGTCCATTAATTCACAATAAACGTAGCATGATTTACGTGGATAATTTATGTGAATTTTTGAAATTAGTTATTGAAACTAAACAATCAGGAATTTTGTATCCACAGAATTCTGAATATGTTTCTACAGTAGATATTATAAAAATTGCTGCAAGATATTTTAATCATAAAATAGTTTTTATCCGATGTTTTAATCCATTAATCAAATTGCTTAGTAAAAGATTTGGAGTTATTAATAAAATTTTTGGAACGAAAATATATGATATGTCTTTATCACCTGATGTTTCAAAATACAATAAGGTTGATTTCGAAACATCTATAAAAGAATGCGTAGCCGCATTTAAGTAAAAAACTAACAGGAGAATTATATGACACGTTTCTTTGATATCCTCTTTTCCGGAATAGCTATTATAGTTTTATTACCATTCATGATTCCTATTATGATAGGACTTAAACTTACTGGTGAACATGATATTTTTTATGGTCAAACACGTATTGGTAAAGGTGGAAAAGAATTTAAGGTATTAAAGTTTGCGACTATGCTTCGTAACAGTCCCAATATGGCAGGGGGTTTATATACTACAACAAATGATCCTCGTATTTTACCTATGGGAAAATTCTTACGTAAAACAAAAATAAATGAGCTTCCTCAACTTATTAATATTTTTATTGGACAGATGAGTGTTGTTGGATATCGTCCAACTGTAAAAGCTCATTATATGGCTTATCCAGAGTGGTGTAGAGATAAGTTTAAGTATGCACGACCTGGCCTTACGGGATTGGCATCTATTGCCTTCCGTGATGAAGAAAATATTTTATCATCTATGGAAGATCCAGATGCTTTCCACCAGAATATTATTCAGCCATATAAGGGACAACTTGAATGCTGGTATATTGAGCATAAAAATATCTTTTTGTACTTCAAACTTATTTTCATGACCGCTGAAGCTGTACTTCATCCAGCTTCTAAAAAATGGAGAACGGCTTTTAAGGATTTACCGTCGATTCCTTCTGAATTGGAACCATATATTTAATATCGAGGAAAATTAGGCAAGATTCAGGATGTAAAGAAAATTGCAGAGATTATAAAAAGTAGACAATAATCAATTTATAGTATAAAATTATAGCCGGTAGGGGATTAGGAGTGAGTTATGAAGCATAAGCTTATTATTCAAGCCCTTGCCGGCTTATATTTTTTTAGTCTGCTTAATTCGGCCTTGCAGATTTTTATTGATTTCTCATTTAATCCTTCCATCTTTTATATTTTTCTGTTTGCGCTGCTAATCGTATTTTTCATTTTGTATTTCTGGCTTAAGCCAAAATTTAAGTCTCTTATGGCTAAAAAGCATCTTCGGCCTTACAACAAAAGGCGCCTTTTATTGGGTATAAATATTTTCCTGGTATTCCGACATTTTGATTTTACTAAAAAATAAACAGCAGGTTTAAAAATGACTTTACGTGTTGTATTGGAATATGATGATGTTGTTGATTCTTGGGCAGCTTATTGTCCAGAATTGCCAGGAATCAATTCTTGTGGTGCAACTCAGGAAGAGGCTTTTAAAAATTTCAAAGAAGCGGCTGAATTGTTTTTTGAACCTTCAGACTTTCTTGTTCCTGAAAAATCAAAAGTATTACAGATGGTCGTATAAATGCCCGTACGGTTATCTGCAAAACAAATTATTTCTGTACTAAAAGCCAATGGTTTTGAGCTTATAGGGCAGAGAGGTTCACAAAAAGCATAAAGCCAGTTGTTTAATTATATAAGTTATTACATACATGGGTTCGAAGGAATTCTTTTACAGCCGAAACAGAATTACCAACTTTTTGAACTGCAAGTTTAAGTTTAAATTCTGACGTATTCAAAGTTCTTGTCCAATAATCAATTTCCCATTGTTGTCCTAAATTGATTTTAGTAGCATCCTGTGGTCGTTTTTTAGTAAAATCATCTGACATTTGTTCATCTCCAGTATAAAATATAATGATGAAAGATTGAAAATGACAACTTTTTTCGAGTATTATATATTGTATTTAAATAGATGAATAATAAAGAAAAAAAACAATATTTATATTCTAGTGTATTATTAGAGAGACATTATATCAAATTAATGAAATCGTTAACGAATTTACTTAAATCCAAAGTATTAATAAATGAGAAAAAATCATTTATCGATAATGCAATTGGCGTATTTACGAAAGATCCTGTTTCTGTAATGAAGTTATTTGAAGAAATAAGAACTTTTCCTTCAAGAATACGAGATGAAATATATTGGGAAAACTTTGAAACATACCTTTTTCATGTATATGATTATGATAAAGAGAAGTCTATACTTGTAAACAAAAATAAGAAAGAACTCTCTGTGTTATTAGCTGAAGCTACACCAAACCAAGATGCCGATTATCCTGGGAATCCTGAGCATTTGCGGGAAGGTGCAAAGCGTTTGGTAAAATTATTGGATGATGCCGGAACTAAGCAAAAATCAGTTTACTATGCTAATCTTACAAGAGCAGCATTGAATGATTATATTACTAGAGATAAATTCTTTAAATTATGTAAATGTATTTCTGAACTAACAGAAGAGGATATTTGCCGATTTATTAGTCATATTCAAATAACGGGAACAAATACCATTAAAGATGATTTGGACTTTATTGATGATTTTCGTTCTGTAGGACTTTTGAAGGAAGTTTATGGTGGATTTGCATATACAAATAGAGCTTTTGAACTTCTGAAATATGGTTTTAAATATGAAGAAGATGTAAAGATTCCTGATGGGATTCAAGAAAGAATGATGGTTGGCCCTGGTAGGATGGGTGGAATCGACGATATGCTCAAAGATGATGAAGAAATTTTGACAGTTAAAGTGCATTAATAGTATTTTGGAGTTTAGAATGATGTAAGCTCTTATAGAAGAGACTAATCTACCTACTGATAAGTTTTAATTGCATTAAGCTAATTTATTAGCTATAATTAAATACCAAAATGAAAGCATATCGTAAAGAAATAATTGATAATGTTGTCTCATATATTGCAAGTTCTTACTATTCTGCAAAAGAACGCTATATAACCCAAACCCTTTTGTTTAAGGTTTTAGCGCTTCTGGATTTTCGTGCATTAAAGCAGAACGGAAGACCTTGTGTTGAATTTACGTATACTGCTCGTGATTTAGGACCTGTTCCTGAAGAATTGTATAAAGGAGACTTGTCTTTATATGAAAGTTTTAAAACAAAAGACAAGAAATACAAAGATAAAAATGGTTCTGTGAGAGCAACAAGATATTATGTTTCTGTAAAAGAACCAGACCTGGATTATATTGCCCCTTCAGAAAAGAAGATTCTGGATGATATTCTTTCTAATGTGATTAAAAAGAATATTTCAGGTAAACAGGCTGCAGAAATTACTCATGAAGAAATTCTTGCATGGAAAATAGCTTATAATCGTAAGCCGAATTCTAAAATGAATTATGCAGATGAATTTATTGGATTAGACTCAAAATCTGAAGCAGAGATGACAATCCCTGAATTGAATTTTATTAAATACAGGGATTTTGCTAATGCATAAAGTAGGGGACGTTTTAAAAGTTACAGTTCCATATACCTCCACCGGCAAAGAAGCAAAATGCCGGTGGTTTGTTTTTTTAGGGAGACTTAATTTTTCTGAAAATCCTAGAAATGCATATTTGTGTACCTCAACAACAGAGATAGAAAAATACAAAAATAATAAGGATTCAACGTGGGTTGAATTTAAGGCCGAAACATCCTGTTTTGATGAAGACTGCCTTTTATGTCTTGATGAAATAGAATCTTCTTTTACAGAAGATGATTTTGTAAACAAATTCAAGCCAGAAGATAAAGGCAGAATTACAGATGAAAAACTCAAGGAAATAGCAAAGAAAATTAAAAAGGCAGACCTGGCGCCTAAAATAATAAAAGATATTCTGGATTCATTCAGACTGGATGAAATTCCTACTGTGTAATATAAATATATTGACTAAAAAGGAAACTAGCAAATGCAAGACAACATTCTACCATTAATCGGCCGTACTGCGCCGCTGTTTGAAAAAGACATTTCTGTGAACGAGGCGTTTCTTAGTGAAACAATTCGTAATTCACGTTTTCTTGTAATCGGTGGGGCGGGTACCATTGGATCTGCTATCTGCCGCGAGCTTTTTGCCCGTGATCCTAAAGTGCTCCATGTCGTTGATATCAGCGAAAATAACATGGTTGAGCTGGTGCGCGATATCCGCTCTTCCGTTGGTTATGGCGACGGTGAGTTTGCAACCTTTGCTCTGGACTGTGGCAGCGAGATTTTTAGGGCCTTTATCAACGAGCAGAAAAAACGTATTGGCGGATATGATTATGTTTTCAATACTTCTGCCCTTAAGCATGTGCGCAGCGAGAAAGACCCTTACACTCTTATGCGCATGATAGACACCAACATCTTCAACACCGACAGCACTATGCTTATGGCTAAAGATTGCGGGGCTAAAAAATATTTTTGTGTATCAACCGACAAGGCCGCTAACCCTGTAAATATGATGGGTGCCAGCAAGCGCATTATGGAGTTCTTTTTGAACCGCCGTTCTGTAGAAATGCCTGTATCTACTGCCCGTTTTGCTAATGTTGCCTTTAGTGACGGCTCTCTTCTTTACGGTTTTAATCGCCGCCTGGACAAAAATCAGCCTTTGTCGGCCCCTAATGACGTGCGTCGTTATTTTGTAACTCCAAAAGAAGCCGGCCAGCTTTGTGTTATGTCTTGCCTCTTAGGTGAAAACCGAGATGTCTTCTTCCCAAAGCTTGACCACGATTTGAACCTTGTTACTTTCTCAAGCATTGCAGAAAAGTATCTTCGCAACCTCGGCTACGAACCAGTACAGTGTACAACAGAGGACGAGGCTCGCACTCGTGTAAACGAACTTAAAGCAAAACATCAGTATCCTGTATACTTCTTCAAGAGTGACACCACAGGCGAAAAAGATTTTGAAGAGTTCTACACAGATAAAGAAACTTTGGTAATGGATAAGTTTGAGTCTTTGGGAATCATCAAAAATCCTGTAGACTTTGATGAAGCTAAACTTGATTACTTCTGTAAAACAATTGCAGCCTGTAAACAAAAAGGTGAATGGAGCCGAGGAGAACTCATTGACCTCTTTAATTATATGATTCCAAATTTCAATCACAAGGAAACTGGAAAGTTTTTGGATGGTAGGATGTAATATAATTTCATATATGAAAGAAGGTATCAAATGTTTATAACACTAGAAAACAACTTTTTCACCGCAGAACTCAGCACAAAAGGTGCCGAAATCCAGAAACTTATCCGCAAAAGCGATGGCAAAGATATCATCTGGCAGGGCGACAAGAGTGTGTGGGGTAACCATGCTCCGATTCTCTTTCCTTTTGTAGCTGGCTGCTATGGCGGCTATTATATGATTGAGGGTAAAAAGTGCGAGTACACCCGTAACCATGGTTTTGCCCGTGATCTGGAATGGAATTGTCTGTCTCACACTGCGGACTCAGCGCTTTTTGAACTTACTCAGAGTGAAGAGACTCTTTACCGTTTTCCTTATGACTTTAGTCTGAAGGCAGAATATGCTCTTACCGATAAGGGTATTAACTGGAAGCTTATTGTAAAAAATCCGGGTAGCAAGCCTTTCCGCTTTGCAATTGGAACACACGCTGCCTTCAGTATGAATGGCAGTCCCGCGGAAGACTTTCTTGTAGAGTTTGAAAAGAAAGAGCCTCTCAAGGCTGTTCTATCTAGTGAAGATGGTCTTCTAAAGGTTGGGGCAGACGGAACTACTCCTCTTT
>OCTW013420115.1_pt1 | contig 33034 bp, 26 predicted proteins | sample 1539671 | NCBI WGS metagenome assembly OCTW01 (sample SAMN02144230, study PRJEB22623) | gut metagenome | biome: sheep rumen | host: Ovis aries | place: New Zealand | reverse complement strand
CTTGTTGCGGGGACACCGCAAATTCACTATTGTCCAAACTCCTAAACTCCCAAACTCCAAGGGACAGACAGGACTTGCGGAACTTAAATATATTGACTATATTTGTTCATCTACTTATCATCACGGCTATCCACTTGTTTACCCAAAAGGGTGATTGCTTAGAGGCGGGATTGTTGTACCTTTGCACTGCAAAAAGAGAGAAGTGACGGGGAAAAAGAATAAAATGATGGCTGAGGGCTAAAAAAGTTGGCATTTTGTTTGCAGATTAAAAGAAAATGTGTAATTTTGCAACCGAAATAGAACTTTTAAAGTAAAAAACAATGAAGAATGTTGCATTTGCATGGTGGTGGCGCAGCTCAGGATTGAAAAAGTCGTGAGGCACTAAAGCCGTGTGGATGTATAACAAGAAGAGATATTCCGAAGAAGGCCTGCCGTTGCGACGACAGGCCTTCTTTAATATCCTGCTAAGGGGGGAAGACCAGAACTACAACCTCCCCCAGCCCCTCCGAAGGAGGGGAGTGCCTACCGGGCAGATTATGCCCAGATGGGCATTCCGAGACAGTCCGTGATAGTCCGTGGCAAAAAGAAAAACCGAGTCTGTCCGTGATAGTCCGTGGCAAAAAGAAAAATCGAGTTTGTCCGTGATAGTCCGTGGCAAGAATACAACAATAATCAAATAGAACATAAGCTAAGAATGAAGATGGAAATGAAAGAGATTCTGAACCGAATGCTCAACCATGAGGAGCTTTCGAGAGAGGAGATGAAGAATGTGCTGGTGGGAATCACGCGGAGTGAGTTTCCAGAGGAACAGATTACGGCGTTGCTGACAGGCTTGCAGATGCGTGGCATCACGGTGGACGAGCTGCTGGGCTTCCGCGACGGTATCTTGGAGACGGGCGTGCCTGTGCCGCTGGACTGTGACCGCTACATCGACGTGGTGGGAACGGGCGGCGACCGCAAGAATACGTTCAACATCTCGACAACGAGTTGCTTCGTCATAGCGGGCGCTGGCTATAAGGTGGCCAAGCATGGCAACTATGCCGCCACGTCGACCAGCGGAGCCTCGAACGTGATTGCCCATCATGGCATCAAGTTCACTGACGACATCGACCGGCTGAATCGCAGCCTGAACGAGTGTGGCATTGTCTATCTGCATGCCCAGCTCTTCGCCAAGGCGATGAAGTTTGTGGGTCCCATCCGCAAGGCCCTGCAGTTCCCGACGTGCTTCAATCTGCTGGGACCTATCGTGAATCCCTCGCGGCCGCAGTGTCAGTTGCTGGGCGTTGCTACGCTCGACCAGATGCGACTATATAATAATGTATATCAGAAGATAGGCATCGACTATGGCATCGTGAACAGCATCGACGGCTACGACGAGATATCGCTGACAGGCGACTTCAAGGTGACCACCAATCAGTATGAGCGCATCTTCAAGCCGCAAGACCTTGGCTTCGACATAGCCAAACCCGAGGAACTGGTGGCCGGGGCGAGTGAAGAAGAGGCAGCCGCTATCTTCGATAGTGTATTGGAGAACCGCTGTCTGCCAGCCCAGAAGAACATCGTGCTGGCCAATGCCGCCTTTGCCATACAGGTGCTGGAGAAAGGACAGAAACCGATTGAGGAATGCGTAGAGATAGCCCGCGAGAGCATCGACAGTGGAAGGGCATGGAAGACGTTCCTGAAGTTTGCGGAGCTGAATAAGTGAAAAGTGATAAGTGAGAGGTGAGGGAGGATGGATGAAGGCTTGTTGGGTGTTGGTGTATAGTAGCTAATGAGACCATCACACCTCCAACCATCCTCTATCTACCAAGCCATCATCCATCACCCTTCATCCATCACCCACCACCCACCACCCATCACCCATAACAATGAAAGATGTATTACAAGAGATAGTGGCACATAAGCGCGTGGAGCTGGAGATGTGGAAGAAACAGCTGAGCGAGCGAGAGATTCACAGACTGACGGAACAGTATGTGGACGAACACCCCGACGTGCCCTCCATGCATCAGGCGCTGACGACGTCGACGAGTGGCATCATCGCCGAGTTCAAACGGCGTTCGCCCTCAAAGGGCTGGATAATGGAAGAGGGCAGGGCCGACGTCATCCCCTTGGACTACCAGCGCAACGGTGCTGCCGCGCTGAGCATCCTGACCGACGAGAAATACTTTGGCGGAAGAGATGAGTTCATCAGCACTGCGCGTGAGAGTGGGGTAGTGATACCGGTACTCTACAAGAACTTCGTGGTGGATGAGTATCAGTTGTTTCAGGCGCGATTGTGCGGAGCCTCGGCGGTGCTGCTCATTGCTGCCGACCTAAAGAAACGCGAATGTGCCACGCTGCTGGCCACTGCCCACGAGCTGGGCTTGGAGGTGTTGCTGGAAATGCACAATGAGGCCGAGACCGAGTATGCCGAGCTGGAGCCCGACATGTGCGGCATCAACAACCGCAACCTCGGCACGTTTGTCACCGACGTGGAGAACTCGTTCAGACTGGCCACGCTGCTTCCACATGACGCTTGCAAGGTGAGCGAGAGCGGCATCTCCTCGCCCGACACGGTGAATCGTCTGCGCATGGCAGGTTTCAGAGGCTTCCTCATCGGCGAGCGGTTCATGAAAACCGGTACGCCCGGCAACGCCCTTAAAGAGTTTATAACCAATATACAACCATAATTATGAACAGCAACATGATGATAAAAGTGTGTGGAATGCGCGATGCCGACAACATTCGCGCCGTGGCAGAACTGGGAGTCGACCTGATGGGTTTTGTCTTCTATCCCGACAGTCCCCGCTTTGTGCAGATGATTTCTTCGCATGCGGGCATCATTCCCGACTATTCGGAAGAGCGGCTTGAAAAGATGAAAGACGGAAAGGAGGACGCTTTGGCGAAGACTGCACAAAGGCCTCTCAACGTGGGCGTGTTCGTTGACGACATGCCACAGAACATCGTCACCAGGGTCTATAACTTCAGCCTCGACTATGTGCAGCTGCATGGCAACGAACTACCCGTGATGATTGACAACCTGAGAAGAACCATTGATCCAGACATTCACCCCAACATCAAGATTATCAAGGCGTTGAGCGTGGAGAAGAAAGAAGACATTGAGCAGTGGAAAGCCTATCGGGGACATGCCGACATGCTGCTGTTCGACACCCGTTGCAAAGGCTACGGCGGCAGTGGGGAGCAGTTCGACTGGAGTGTGCTCGAAGCCTACGACGGCGACATTCCCTTCCTGCTGAGCGGAGGCATCGGTCCCGACGACGTGGAGCGGGTGAAAGCCTTCAGTCACCCCATGTGCGTGGGCATCGACCTCAACAGCCGGTTCGAGACGGAGCCTGGCGTGAAGGATGTGGAGAAACTCAGGGCATTTGTTGAGGCTCTGCGGCAGTAGGACTTCACCCTTTCAGGATGATATTTCAGGATATAGAGAAAATAAGAGTTTAGGAGTCTGGACCATCGTTTCCATGCTTCATAAGCACTTTCAGCGGAATAGAGTATTGTCCAAACTCCTACACTCAAGACTTCTCAACTCCTCATAAGAGTATTGCAGGTAAAAAGAAAAAGACAAACAAAAAGCACACATATATGAATAGAATTGACCATCTCTTTCAAGAACAACGGCAGAGCGGACGCAAGCTGCTGTCGTTGTACTTCTGTGCCGGATGTCCGAAAGCCGACATCACCGGCGACGTTATTCTCACTCTTCAGCGCCGTGGCATCGACATGATCGAAGTGGGTATCCCCTTCAGCGATCCACTGGCTGACGGTCCTGTTATTCAGAGTGCAGGCACGCAGGCGCTGAAGAACGGAATGACGCTTACCAAGCTGTTCGGACAGCTGCGCGACATCAAGGACCAGGTAACCATACCACTTGTGATGATGGGCTACCTGAATGTCATCATGCACTATGGCATCGAACGGTTCTGCCAGTCGTGTGTGGAGTGTGGCGCTTCCGGCATGATTATCCCCGACCTTCCCTTTGCCGACTACCTGTCCGAGGTGAAGCCCGTGGCCGACCGCTACGACCTGCGCGTCATCATGATGATAACGCCCGAGACCAGCGAAGAGCGCATCCGCTTCATCGACGACAACACCAGCGGGTTCATCTACATGGTGTCGTCGGCCAGCATCACAGGTGCGCAGCGTAGTTTCGACGAGGCCAAGCAACAGTACTTCCGCCACATCAACTCGATGAACCTGCGCAATCCGCGCATGATAGGCTTCGGCATCTCCAACAAACAGACGCTGGAGAGCGCCCAGCAGAATGCTGCCGGCGCCATCATCGGCTCAAAATTCGTAACGCTGCTCAGCCAGGCCGACGGCAACGCTGACGTAGCCATCGACAACCTTTATCAAGCACTGAGACAATGAAAGAAAGCTATTTTGCCGACGAACGAGGCTTCTACGGAGATTTCGGAGGAGCCTACGTGCCAGAGATACTCTATAAATGTGTGGAAGACCTGCGACAAGCCTATCTTCCCATCATTGAGAGCGACGACTTCAAGAGGGAATACCACCAGTTGCTCAAGGACTATGTGGGACGCCCGTCGCCACTCTACTTTGCCCGACGCATGAGCGAGCGATATGGCTGTCAGCTCTATCTGAAGCGCGAAGACCTGAACCACACCGGTGCCCACAAAATCAACAACACCATCGGACAGATACTTATGGCAAAGAAGATGGGAAAGACACGTATCATTGCCGAGACAGGAGCCGGACAACATGGCGTGGCCACTGCCACGGTGTGTGCCCTGATGGACATGCCGTGTGAGGTGTTCATGGGCGCTACCGACGTGGAGCGGCAGCACACCAATGTGGAACGAATGAAGATGCTCGGCGCAAAGGTGCACCCCGTGAGGACAGGCAACATGACCCTTTCCGATGCCTGCTCAGAAGCCATTCGCGACTGGTGCTGCCATCCGCAGGACACGTTCTACATCGTTGGCTCCACCATGGGCCCGCATCCCTATCCCGACATCGTGGCAAGGATGCAGAGCATCATCTCTGAGGAAATCAAGTGGCAGTTGCAGGAAAAGACCGGGCGCGACTATCCCGACTACCTGATTGCCTGCATTGGTGGCGGAAGCAACGCTGCTGGGACGGTGTACCACTATCTCGACGACGACCGCGTGAAGATTGTTCTGGCCGAAGCTGGCGGACACGGAATAGACACCGACCACACCGCAGCCACCATCCATCGCGGGAAGGTGGGCATCCTGCACGGTTCTAAGATGCTCGTCATGCAGACCCCCGACGGGCAGATAGAGGAAGCCTTCACCATTTCCGCCGGCCTCGACTATCCCGGCGTGGGACCCATGCATTGCAACATGGCCGTGAAGGGACGGTCGACGGTGCTGGCTGTCAACGACGACGAGGCCATCCGCGGAGGCTACGAACTGACGCGCCTCGAGGGTATCATACCGGCCATCGAGAGTGCCCATGCCGTGGCTGCTCTGCAAAAGCTGACGTTCAGCCCCGACGATGTCGTGGTGCTGACTGTGAGCGGACGTGGCGACAAAGACGTAGAAACCTATCTCAACAACAAAGAAATGGCAGGAGCTTATGGAGACTTTTGAATACCGCACCTACAGCCGCACCATTCTGGCCGACATGTATACGCCGGTGGCCGTCTACATGCGGCTGCGCGACCTTTATCCTCAGAGTGCACTCATGGAGAGTTCCGACTACCATGACTCCAACAACTCGCGCTCGTTCATCGGTGTCAACCCCATTGCCAGCGTGGCCATCAGCCATGGCTTCAGCATTGCCACTTTCCCCGATGGAAGTGAGGTTCGTCACGAGGTGGGACCCGACTATCGCAGTGACCGCGCCATCAACGACTTCCTCCATCGCTTCTCCGTCACTGGCGAAGAACTCCACCATTGCGGACTCTATGGCTATACCGCGTTTAACGCCGTGCGCTATTTCGAGGACATCAACGTGAAGGACGAGACGCAGGAGAAGAACGATGCTCCCGACATGTACTACATTCTGTTTCGCGACATCATCGTCTTCGACCATCACAACAGTCGGCTGACACTAATTACCTTGCAGTCGGCTGAAGGCAGCGAGGCATCAGCACAGACGGTGCTCGATGCTCTGGAGCGCGCCATCAACCGCACCAACGTGAAGCCCTATTCGTTTCATCCTGTGGGAGAGACCACTTCGCCCCTTACCGATGAGCAACACAAGGCCAATATCCGTCGCGGCATTCAGCACTGCCTGCGTGGCGATGTGTTCCAGATAGTGCTCTCACGCCGCTTCATCCAGCGCTTCGAAGGCGACGACTTCAAACTCTATCGCGCACTACGCAGCATCAATCCGTCGCCTTACCTCTTCTATTTCGACTTTGGCGGCTTCCGCATCTTCGGTTCTTCCCCCGAAACACATTGTCGCATAGAACCCATTGCCAGCTCATCTTCTTCTGGGGCTTCCTATAAAGCCTACATCGACCCCATTGCCGGAACCACGCGGCGAACAGGCGATGAAGCGCAAGACCGACAGAATGCCGAGTACCTGCGCAATGACCCGAAGGAGAATGCTGAGCATGTGATGTTGGTTGATCTGGCACGCAATGACCTCTCGCGCAATTGCCACGATGTGAAAGTAGACTTCTATAAAGACCTCCAGTACTATAGTCACGTCATCCACTTGGTGAGCCGCGTCAGTGGAACGCTCGACGAAGGAGCCGACCCCATCAAAACCTTTATCGACACCTTCCCCGCCGGAACCCTTTCAGGTGCTCCCAAGGTGCGCGCCATGCAGCTCATCTCTGAGTATGAGCCCCACAACCGTGGCGCGTATGGCGGCTGCATCGGCTACATCGGTCTCGACGGCTCACTCAATCAGGCCATCACCATCCGCTCGTTTGTCAGTCGCAACGGCGAACTCTGGTTCCAGGCCGGAGGCGGCATCGTGGCCAAGAGCAACGAGGAATACGAGTTGCAGGAAGTGAACAACAAGCTCGGTGCCCTGCGCCGTGCCATCCTCATGGCCGAGCAGATGTAGGAGCGCTGGTGTTGGGTGATAGGTGTTGGGTGTTGGCGTATAGTCGCTAATCAGACCATCACACTTTCATCCATCACCTTTCATCCACCATCCATCCCCCATACACCATCATCCATCACCCTTCACCCATCACCCAAAAAACCATGTCAAATCCCCATATCGTCATCATCGACAACTACGACTCTTTCACCTACAACCTCTCCCATCTGCTGAAGGAACTGGGAGCAGACGTCACTGTCTTTCGCAACGACCAGTTTGAGCTTTCGCAGCTGGAACCGTTCGACAAGATTGTACTCAGTCCTGGCCCTGGCATCCCTTCGGAGGCAGGCCTTCTGCTTGAAGTCATCCGAACCTACGCTGGTCGCAAGCCCATTCTCGGCGTCTGTCTGGGACATCAGGCCATCGGCGAGGTCTTTGGTGCCCGTCTTGAGAACCTTTCCGATGTCTTCCATGGAGTCGCCACCGAGGGCACGGTCGTCCATCCCGACGCCGACCCCATCTTTGAAGGCGCGACCCACGGCGACAATCGTCTCACCATGGGCCGCTACCACTCCTGGGTCGTCTCCCGAGACAACTTCCCCGATTGCCTCCAGATAACCGCCCTCAGCGACGAAGGTCAGATCATGGCGCTCCGCCACCGCCACTACGACATCCGCGGAATCCAGTTCCATCCCGAGAGCGTCCTCACACCACAGGGCCGCACCATCCTCGCCAACTGGCTGCGACTGTGACTTCAGAAAACCATCCAACACCATAAAGGAAGGCCATTTCAGCATGCTATCATAAACGCTAAAATGGTCTTCCTTTTTGTTTCTCGTAAAATCCTTTGGGGGAATAGTCAATGCTTTGTCATCTTCTCTTACTCCTTTTTACGTTGTTCTTCCTTCCAATTCTTGTAAGCTTCGTCAATCTTTTTCCTCTCTTCTTTGCTTACCGGTTTTATCTTGAATTGTACACCAATGGTGTTCTCAAAGTGATGGCAGCTTATAATACCGTCTTTCATCACTACAATGTCTTTCGGCTTGCCTCTCAATTCTTCATTCTTGTCAAACAATGAAGTGTTACTGTCTTGATTCCAATCCGAAAACTCTAATAAAATATACTCACCTTCCATTCCCCGTTGCCGTGCAGGTGTATCACCATCAACGACAGTAGCTGTGAAAACGTGTTCAGTGAGGAAACCATCCATGTCGCCCGATCCGAGAGCCATACGGTATTTAAGAAAAGAGACTTCTTCATTAACAAGTCTTGTTTCGGGGTGTTCTGCTCCATACACTTTTGTTAATATGTCGAGCGCCTTCTGGTAGTACTCCAAAGCGCGCGCATAGTCTCCCTTAGAGTCATAGACACCACCAATGTTGTTGTATGATGAGGCAACATCTGGGTGTTCCTCCCCAAACACTTTTCTCCTGATATCAAGGGCGTTCTGATAGTAATTCATTGCGCGTGATAATTCACCCAACGAATCATAGACACCACCGATGTTGTTGTATGAAATAGCGACGTCTGGGTGTTCTTCCCCGTACACTTTTATCCAGATGTCAAGCGCCTTCTGAAAGTACTCTATTGCATATGCATATTCTCCCTGTAAGTCGAATACACCACCGATGTTATTGTATGTAGTGGCTACATCAGGATGTACGTATCCAAATGTCTTCATCCTAATGTCCAGAGCCTTCTGAAGATACTCCATTGCATGCACAAAGTCTCCCTGTGATGAGTATAAAGAACCAATGTTATTGTATGTAGTGGCTACATCAGGATGTCTCTCTCCCAGTGTCTTTATCTTAATATCCAGAGCCTTCTGAAGATACTCCATTGCATGGGCATAGTCTCGATGTGAGTCATATATAGAAGCGATGTTATTATACGATAGAGCAACATTGGGGTGTTCCTCTCCAAACACCTTTATCCTGATTTCAAGTGCCTTTTGGTAGTACTCCATTGCATAAGAAAAGTTCCCCTGTGAGTGGTAGGAAAAACCGATGTTGTTGTACGCCCTAGCTGTTCTCTCGTTTTTTTCGCCAAACTATATCAAGGATAGTCTGAGGGTTCGCTGAAAGTAGGAGAGTGCTTTGGGGTAGTTGGCGATATATCCGCTGATAAACAGGCCGGCTTCGTTTTGCCATTCCACGTTCGTGGTGTCCAGTTGTGCGCGCAGCTCTATGTAATAGGCGGCGGAGTCGTTCTGGTGGGCGGCGAGGAAGCGCTGGTGGAAGCTGAGGCAGTCGGCGGCAATGTCCTCGAGCTTTCGCTGGGTGCCCGCCTTGCTGTCGGCGAGCTGCTGCTGTTGCTGCGCCAGTTCGGCCTCGCGCAGGGCTTCATGTTGCTGTTCGGATTGCACCTGACGGATGCGCTCGTTTATGTCGCCACGCGTGCGCAGCAATGAGTCGGCGCGTTCCAGCTCGCCGTTTTCCAGGAGGTCGCTCACACGGCGCTGGAACTCCGAGAGTTGGTCGTAGTCGAGCGTGGCGTAGTACTGCGACAGGTCGCGGATGATTTTTTCGTTCTCATCGCGCTCCTTGTTGATCTCCTGTAGCAGGCGGTTCTTCTCCTCGATGGAGACATTGAGCGCCTCCACCTCATCCTCTTTCTGCTGGAGTCGCCGCTGCAGGTCGCGCCGCAGTTTCCGCTCCTTGGCCAGCAGGTCCGCCTGCTGCTGCTCGGGTTTCTCCATGATGAGGTAGATGGGGTTGCTGGAATACTTGAACGACTTGCTGATGGCATCGAGGTCCACCAGCTGATAGCCGTTCTTCTTCACGCCGGTCACGCGGAACGTCTGGCCGGGAATGGGGAACGAGAACGAGCCGTTGGCGTTCTGCACCGCCACGGGCGTGCGTCCCTGAATGGTCACCGTGGCTCCAGGCAGTCCTTGTCCTTGCACCAGTTTTCCGTTGACCATGCGGCCCTTGGTCTTTACAATGCCTTGTTGCGTCTGCGCCGATGCAAGCAGGGTGGTGAGTGCTAAGCAGAATAGGAGGATTGTTTTCTTCATTTTCGGATGTATTAAGGTGGGGAAGGGGAGGGTTATCTCAGACTGATGACGTCGCTTTCGCCGCACGGCATGAAAAGAGTGTCGGAGGCGAGGGGTAGGGGAGCGGTGACGATGTAGAAAGGCTTCTGGCGCGAAAGAGGAATGGTGAGACGGACGTTGCCCTCAGCATCAGTTGCCACGGACTGGCCGTCTACCTGAATGGAGGTGTTGGGCACAAAGCGCTCGGTATTCGGATTCCACAGGCGGAAACGCACGTCGCCGTAGACCTGCGCGTCGCGACGGATGGGGAGAACCATCTGGCGGGTGAGCATCAGCGTGGTGTCCAGACGCAGGCAGTTGTCGCAGACGACACTTACCTGCACCTCTTTGTCGAGGAAGCGATGGGGAACGTTGGGGAACGATGCCGGCAGCTGGAGGTCGGCAATGGTGTCGGTCTTGCTCTCATTGTCCATCGTCATGGTCACCACGGCGTCCTTCAGCGGCGGCAGCTGGTCGTTGTGTTCGGTCGCCTCGTTGAGCCGCACTTCCACGTCGACGGGCTGACTGTTGAGCCACACCCCAGCCATGATGGCCAGCACGGCAATGAGTCCCACACCCCATCCGATGGCTTTCTGGATGAGCAAGCGCCGATGTCGCTGCCAGATGGTGTCGAACTCTACGCCGAGCAACTTAGAGATGAGCTGCACGTAGGCCCTTTCCTTGTTGAGCCACGGCCATCGGAACACCTGCTCGTGGATGTTGGCGCCGAGAATCTCGGGCAGTCCCAGCTTGTCCACCACGGGGTTGAAGCACTCCGTGTCGGGGTCGCCGCTGTGGGGCTTTCCGTCCACGATGAAGAAGTGGATGTGGTCGGTGCGTCCCAGCTGATGGAAGAACTCAATCTCCCTGCCCACCCATTCCGACCGTGCCGAATGGGGCGAACAAATGACGATGAGGTTGCGCGAGGCGCGCAGCCGTTCCTGCAGTTCCGCGTTGAGTCCGCCGGGCTGAATGTCGGTAGGTGCAAAGAACACGGGCTTGATGGGCTTTCGGTCCCATCCGCGTTCTTGGCAAAGCGTGGCTGGCATGCGATAGTTCTCCAGTTTGCGTTGCAGTTCCTTTCCCCCGGAGGTGTCCTTCGAACTGTAGCTGATGAATGCGTAGTATTTGAATTCCTGTTTCATCTGGTGGTAGATTGATGCTATATCGGTGTGCCGCAGTAGTGTATTTTCTTTTGCGGTCAAGCAAAGGTAGCGTTTTTCCTTGAAACAGCCAACGTTTCGGTGCATAAGTTTTCGTCGTACAAGTCAAAAACCACAAATTCGGCTGTTGATGGTTAATTATTTACAACAAAATTTTGGCGTATGGATTTTTTTTCGTAATTTTGCAGCCGCAAAAGCGGATAAATGCCGTTTTTCAAACAGTTTTGGTTTCCTTTCGTGAAACAAAATCCCAATATCATTAAAAGCATTTCCCATCAAGCATATTAATAATATGTATAGTAAAGACGAATTATTATCCAAGAGTATCGACGAACTGAGCGATATTGCAAAAGAGATAGGCGTTGAAATCGACACGAAAGCCGATTTGGAATCGGTCGTGTACAGCATTCTGGACCAGCAGGCCATCGCTGCAGGATCGCAGACCAGCAGCGCTCCGAAGCGCAAGCGCACGCGCATTGCGAAGAAAGACACCGACCGCGTGTATACGGTCAACGGCAAGGAAGGCGAGAACTTCGACCTGAAGAAGAACAAGGCCGTGGTTGAGCAGACGCCACTCTTCAAGGACGACGATGACCTGAAGCCGGCTCCCATTGCTGAGCCTGCCCCCGTGGAAGAGGCACCGGCTCCCGCTCCTGCTCCCAAGAAGCGCGGGCGCAAGTCGAAGGCCGAGCTGGCCGCCATAGCCGCTGCCGAGGCTGCCAAGAAGGCCGCCGAGGAGGCAGAACAGCAGAAAGCTGAGGAGGAAACACTCCCTTCTTCACCCGAAGAGGAGGCCCCCATGCCATCGCCCGAAGGGGACGCATTAGAGGCTGCCCCCGAAACGATGCCTGCCGAAGATTATCCTGCCGATGCGCCTATGGTGCCCGAGGCAGAGTACGGCGTGGAACAGGGCGACGAGAACGATGAGCAGCGCAACCTGCTGGCACAGCTGCAGGAGAAGGTGAACGCCCATCATGAGAATGAGGAAGAGATGCCTAATACGTCCGACGCCTACATCTGGGAAGGCGATCCCGGCGACGGCACCGACTTCATTCCCGTGGTCGACCTGCCCATCGAAGACCAGTCGGCGCTGCCAAGCTACGACATCTTCGACAATCCCACCATGCCTGTCAGCCGTCAGGCTCCAATCTACCAGCCTGCGCCTGTTGTCCACACCAACACGCGCTACGATTTCAGCGACATCATCTCGGCCAACGGCGTGCTCGAAATCATGCCCGACGGCTACGGTTTCCTGCGTTCGAGCGACTACAACTACCTGTCGAGTCCCGACGATGTGTACGTTTCGGTAACGCAGATCAAGCACTACGGTCTGAAGACCGGCGACGTGGTGAGCTGCCATGTGCGTCCGCCCCACGACGGTGAGAAGTATTTCCCGCTGACCAGCATCGACATGATCAACGGCCGTCAGCCCAGCGAGGTGCGCGACCGCATACCGTTTGAACACCTCACTCCGCTCTTCCCCGAGGAGAAATACAACCTATGTGGCGACCCCCGCACAACGAATCTCTCCACGCGCATTGTCGACCTCTTTGCCCCCATCGGTAAAGGTCAGCGCGCGCTTATTGTCGCCCAGCCGAAGACAGGTAAGACCATCCTGATGAAAGACGTGGCGAATGCCATTGCCGCCAACCATCCCGAGGCCTACCTGATGATGCTGCTCATCGACGAGCGCCCTGAGGAGGTGACCGACATGGCCCGCACGGTGAATGCCGAGGTGATTGCGTCTACGTTCGACGAGCCTGCCGAGCGTCACGTGAAGATTGCCGGCATCGTGCTCGAGAAGGCGAAGCGCATGGTGGAATGTGGCCACGACGTGGTCATCTTCCTCGACTCTATTACGCGTCTGGCCCGTGCCTACAACACCGTGGCTCCCGCCAGTGGCAAGGTGCTCACCGGTGGTGTCGACGCCAACGCCCTGCAGAAGCCGAAGCGGTTCTTTGGTGCTGCGCGAAACATTGAAGGCGGCGGTTCGCTCACCATCATTGCAACGGCCCTCATCGACACCGGTTCGAAGATGGACGAAGTAATCTTCGAAGAGTTCAAGGGAACGGGCAACATGGAGCTGCAGCTCGACCGCAGTCTGAGCAACAAACGTATCTTCCCGGCCGTGAACCTCGTGGTATCGAGCACGCGCCGCGACGATCTGCTGCAGGACAAGACGACGCTCGACCGCATGTGGATACTGCGCAAGTTCATCTCCGACATGAACGCTATGGAGGCCATGAACACCATCCACGACAAGATGCAGCGCACGCTCAACAACGAGGAGTTCCTGCTCTCCATGAATTCCTGATGCACTTTCATAGCGACCAGCAGGCTAGTGCCTGCCTCCGCATCATAAAAAGGCGCGGGCTCCGACAGCAAAACGGAGCCCGCGTTCTTTTGTCTCTGCGAAATGTCCTCAACAACATGAGTCAGTTTATTTGCCGTCTTTTTTCAATTTACTTGCCGTCTTTTTTGCATTTATCTGCCGTCTTTTTTTTCGTTCATTGTCGTTGTTGTTTAGTCCGAGCGTCATCCTACACGAGTCCGCGCACCAAACTACACGAGTCCCTGCGCCAAACTACTCGAGTCCTTTCGCCGTCGGGACTCGAGTCCTGCAACTAAAAGATTAAACGAGGACTACGGGATGGAACTCTAAAGGTATTATATTCAGCGACTTATATATATGCGTTGTGAGTTTGTTTTGGGTGGTTTCGCACGAGCTTTTTTACGGGCTTTTGGAAAAAAAAAGACCGATTATTTGGTTGTCAGAAAAAAAAAGCGTAATTTTGCACGCAATTTAGCGATAAGGGGTTCCGTAGCTCAGTTGGATTAGAGCAACAGCCTTCTAAGCTGTGGGTCCTGGGTTCGAGCCCCAGCGGAATCACCGAGGTCGCAATGGGGAATTGATTCGTACTCTTAGCTGAATGACAAAGTGTTAGTAAGAATCCCCGACCAAAACGCAGTGGGTTCTGGGTTCGAGCCCCAGCGGAATCACCAAGCGGTAGTAAGAATCCCCGACCAAAACGCAGAGGGACCTGGGCAACGCCCAGGGAAATTGAAAGAAGAAAAAAGAGATATAGATAGAGAAAAAGGGCACTCAAGAACATGTGGGTGTCCTTCTTTGCTATTAGAAAGCAGTGTCACGGTCTGTCGCTGGTGAGTCAGCCGCAGGTTTTCCTGACGAGCGGCCACGAGAGGAAAGTCCGGGCAGCACAGGGCGCTCCACTTCCGAAAGTAGAAGCCATTGGCGACAGTGGGCTCCGACAGAAGAAAACAACCGCCGTTGCCGCAAGGTGGCGGTAAGGGTGAGAAGGTGGTGTAAGAGACCACCAGCCTGCGGGTGATCGTAGGGCTGTGTCGGCTGGAGGCTGCAAGTTCGCGTATACCGTCGTCTGAGGGTTGCCCGCCCAATATTTGCCGGAGTCAAACACGGCAATTACGATGGAGGGTAGAATGCTAGAGCCGCGGGGTGACTCGCGGAGTAGATAAATGACAGACACTGGTGCTCCATGCGCCAGCACAGAACCCGGCTTATAGGGGCACTGCTTTCTTTTTTCCTTTCCCATCTGACTCTGAAAAGACGCGTGCGGAGAGTGTGCGTAAAAGAATGACCATGAACGAATTGCTGAAGAAAATCATCCAGTTCCTGAAAGTAGACCTCTGGCGTATCAAGCGCGGAGATGTGTCTGCTGTGGCCTATTTCTTCTGCCAGCTGCTCAAGAAACTCATTCTTTCTGTGGAGTGGTTCACGACGAAGCGCCTGATGGATTATGCCGCAGCGCTCACCTATAGCACGCTCCTTGCCATCGTACCCATCATGGCCGTGGTGTTTGCCATCGCCCGCGGGTTCGGCTACAACAAATACATCGAAGTGTGGTTTCGCGACACGCTGTCCTCACAACCACAGGCTGCAGAAATCATCATCGGCTTCGTCAATTCCTATCTTGTCCACACCAAGAGCGGCGTGTTCCTCGGCATTGGACTGTTGTTCATGCTCTGGACGGTCATCATGCTGATCAGCAATATTGAGAAGGCGTTCAACAACATCTGGCAGGTGAGCAAGCCTCGCAGCATTTTCCGCACCATCACCGACTACACGAGCATGTTCGTTTTGGCGCCCATCACCATCGTGGTGACGTCGGGTATCTCCATCCTCATGGCCACCGTGACAGGCGACATCGGCGACTATTTCCTTGTTGGTCACACCATGCGGTTCCTGCTTGCCTTGTTCCCTTATCTCCTGATGTCGGCCGTGTTCATCGTGCTCTACGTGTTCATGCCCAACACCAAGGTGCACATCAAGAACGCCATCGTGCCAGGCATTCTTTCGGGTTTTGCCATGCAAGGCCTGCAGTTTGTCTACATCCATTCGCAGATTTGGGTGACGAGCTACAACGCCATCTACGGTTCGTTTGCCGCTCTGCCTTTGTTCATGCTCTGGTTGCAGATATCCTGGACCATCTGCCTTTTCGGTGCCGAGCTCACTTACACCAATCAGAACCTCGAGACCTTCTCGTTCCGCACGCAGACCAGCGACCTGAGCTATCGCTACAAGCTGATGCTGAGCGTGCTGCTGATGAGCTGCATCTGCAAGCGCTTTGAGGAAGGCCTCCATCCCTATACGGCATTAGAGCTGAAGACCATCACTGGCATTCCCTCGCGCATCGTGCACGACCTGCTGAATGAGCTGACAAAGGTGGGGCTCATCACCAACGTGACCAACGACGAGAAAGGCGAGGACCCGTCGTATCAGCCAGCGCTCTCCACGTCGATGCTCAGCGTGGGCAGCGTGATAGACCGGCTTGAGGCTCACGGGAAATGGAAAATTGACATGGACATGAACCAGATGAAAAGCGAGAACTGGAGCAAGATACTGAAGAGCAGGAATGAGTATCTCACTGCGCAGCGCTCCGTTTTGCTGAAGGACCTGTAGGGCTTCTGACGGCAAAGGGGGGCAGAGGCGGTGCCTCTGCCTACGCTTAGCCTGGGGGATATATATAAAAGAAGTAGAGGCGCCACACAAAGGCGCCTCTACTTCTTTTACTCTTTGGGTTGTTGCTATTCGTAGACCTCCTCGATGCCGTTGAGACCATAGCGGTCTTCCTCCGACTTACAGGGGTCGTAGCCGCTGGGCAGCTCGAATTTCTCGTCGGGTTTGTAGCCGAGCGATTTGTCTGCAAAGACCCTCTGCATGAAGTATGCCCAGACGGGGAGCGCCATGTTGGCACCCTGTCCGATGCTTGTGCTGTCGAAGTGGATGTCGCGGTCTTCGCCGCCCACCCAGCAGCCGTTCACCAGCGAGGGCGTGAATCCCATGAACCATGCATCGGCGTTCAGGTTGGTCGTTCCGGTCTTGCCGCCCATCTCACAGCGCACGTTGTAGCGGTAGCGCATGCGGCTACCCGTTCCGCCGTCGATGACGCCCTTGAGCATCACCAGCATCTTGTTGGCACTCGATTCGCTGATCACCTCGTTCAGTCGCGGCTGGAATTCGGCTATCACGTTGCCTTCGTAGTCTTCAATCTTGGTCACGAAGATGGGCGCACAGCGTATGCCGTGGTTGGCAAAGGCGGTGTAGGCACTCACCATTTCGCCGACGCTCACCTCGTTGGGTCCCAGACAAAGCACCATGCTCGGCTCAATGCCGGGCGTGTTGATGCCGAACTTGTGGAGGATGTTGATGAAGTCCTGTGGGTTGATGCGGCTCATGAGCTGTGCCGAAATCCAGTTGTTCGACTGGGCAAGACCCCATTTCAGCGGCACCATGGCCCCATATCGGGCGCGGCTTCCGTTACGCGGAATCCATCCGCCGTAGTTCTTCTGCACGTTCAGAACCTGGTCGCAGGGATTCATTCCGTTCTCCATGGTGAGAGCATAGAGGTAGGGCTTGGTGGTAGAACCCACCTGTCGGCGACCCATGAATGCCATGTCGTAGGAGAAATGCTCGTAGTTGAGGCCGCCCACGTAGGCTTTCACGTAGCCCGTGTGTGCGTCCATGCTGACAAATCCCGAGCGCAGGAACTTCTTGTAGTAGCGTATGGAGTCGAGCGGCGACATCGTGGTGTCCTTCTCGCCACGATAGGTGAACACCGTCATCTCCACCGGTGTGCGGAACGAATGACGTATTTCTTCTTCCGATGCACCGTTCTCCTTGAGCACCCTGTATCGCTCACTTCGGCGCATGCTTCTGTCGATGATGCCCTGTGCTTCTTTCTGAGTAATGTGACGAGAGAAAGGCGCGTTGGGCTTCATTCTCATCTCCACGTTGAACTGCGGCTGCAGTTCCTTCACCACATGCTGGTAGACAGCCTCCTCGGCATACTTCTGCATGCGGGTGTCGATGGTCGAATAGATGCGCAGACCGTCGGTATATACGTTGTAGTCCTCGCCGTTGCGCTTCTTGTTCTTGTGGCACCAGCCGAAGAGCGGGTCGTTGGCCCAGGCCACCGAGTCAATCTCATACTGCGCGCGGTTCCACGAGGGATAGTTCTTCATGTCGGGCTCCTCGGCCATCATGTATTGCTTGATGAACTCGCGGAAGTACATGGCAATGCCCTCCTGGTGTGTGCGCCGGCGAATGTGCAGTCCGAGGGGCTGCACGCGGGCAGAGTCGTAGTCGGCCTTCGAGATGTAGCGTGCGTTGTACATCTGTCCCAGCACCACGTTGCGTCTTTCAACGCATCGCTCCTCGTAGCGGTAAGGATTGAAGTAGGAAGGATTCTTGCACATGCCGATGAGCGTGGCACTCTCCGCCAGGTTCAGGTTCTTGGGCTCTTTGCTGAAATAGGTGTCTGCAGCCATCTTGATTCCCACCGCATTGTGCAGGAAGTCAAAATAGTTGAGGTACATGGCAATGATTTCCTCCTTGGTGAAGTTACGCTCCAGCTTGATGGCAATGACCCACTCGATGGGTTTCTGGATGAGACGCTCCAGAGTGCTGTGCGCTTTCTCTGTGAAAAGCTGCTTGGCGAGCTGCTGTGTGATGGTACTGCCGCCACCTGCACTGGCCTGTCCCATGATGCCACGCTTGACAATGGCACGTCCCAGGGCCTTGAAGTCGATGCCCGAATGTTCGTAGAAACGCTCGTCCTCGGTGGCCACCAAGGCGCGCACCAGGTCTGGCGACAGCTTGTTGTAGTCCACGATGATTCGGTTTTCACGGTCGGAGTTGTAGGTTCCCATCAGCTTTCCGTCGGCACTGTATATCATAGATGCCGAACGGCTGATTGGGTTCTCGAGCTCTTCCATGTCAGGCATGTAGCCAATCCATCCGTTCCAGATGGCGACGAAGGCTAATGCAAGAAGGACAACCACAGAGGCCATGGAAATCCAAAGAAAACGTATCAGTTTTTTCCTCATTTTTAAAGATGTCTCAGAAAATTTCTGCAAAAATACAACTTTTATTTCTAATTATCAACCATAAACCAAAAATTATGCGTAACTTCGCGGTCGAATACCGAAATAAACGTCGTTTAAGAATGGAAAAACATGATTTTGTAACGATAGCCGACCTCACAAGAGAGAAAATTCTCTATATGATAGAGATGGCGCAGGAGTTTGAACGTTACCCCAACCGCGAACTGCTCAAGGGCAAGGTCGTTGCCACGCTTTTCTTCGAGCCTTCCACCCGCACACGCCTTAGTTTTGAAACCGCTGCCAACCGCCTTGGTGCGCGCGTCATCGGCTTTGCCGACCCCAAGGTGACCAGCGGAACCAAAGGCGAGACCCTGAAGGACACCATCCTCATGGTGTCAAACTATGCCGACGTCATTGTCATGCGCCATTACATCGAGGGAGCCGCACGCTACGCTTCGGAGGTGTCGCCCGTTCCCATTGTCAACGCCGGCGACGGAGCCCATCAGCATCCGTCGCAGTGCATGCTCGACCTCTACAGCATCTACAAGACCCAGGGCACACTCGACAACCTGAACATCTACATGGTGGGCGACCTGAAATACGGGCGGACGGTTCACTCCCTGCTCATGGCCATGCGCCATTTCAACCCCACCTTCCACTTCGTGGCGCCCAAGGAACTGGCCATGCCTAAGGAATACAAGCTCTATTGCGACGAGCACGGCATCAAATACCAGGAGCATACGGCCTTCAACGAGAAGGTCATTGCCGATGCCGACATTTTGTATATGACACGCGTGCAGAAGGAACGCTTCTCCGACCTCATGGAATACGAACGCGTGAAGAACGTCTACATTCTGAAAAACGACATGCTCTCGCTCGCCAAGCCCAACATGCGCATCTTGCATCCCCTGCCAAGGGTCAACGAGATTGCCTACGACGTGGACGAAAATCCCCACGCCTACTACATCCAGCAGGCAGGAAACGGACTCTTCGCACGTGAGGCCATCTTCTGCGACGTCCTTGGCATCAGTCTCGAACAAGTAAAGAACGACAAAACAATCATACTATAAGTCATGGCAAAGAAAGAAATGCTCGTGGCGGCCATTCAGAACGGCACCGTCATTGACCACATACCATCGGAAAAGACCTATCAGGTGGCAACGCTGCTCAAGCTCAACGAGATGACCACGCCCGTCACCATCGGTTACAACCTGCGCTCGAAGAAACTCGGACGCAAGGGCATCATCAAGATTGAGAACAAGTTCTTCACCGACGAAGAGATCAGCCGTCTCTCGGTGGTAGCTCCCAACATCGTGCTCAATGTCATCAAGGAATTCGAGGTGGTGGAGAAGAAAACCGTCATCACGCCCAAGGACATCCGTGGCATCGTGCGGTGCAACAACCCGAAGTGCGTCACCAACAATGAGCCCATGCAAACCCATTTCCATGTCGATAACGGCATCCTTACGTGCCACTATTGCGAGATGGAACAGGACATCAACAAAGTAGAACTGGTGTGACCGTCTCGCACCATTCATCATCCATATCAAATGAAAGAAATACCCGTACTACTCCTTACCGGCTATCTTGGCAGTGGAAAGACGACCTTGCTGAACCGCATCCTCACCAACAAGCAAGGCATCAGGTTTGCTGTTGTCGTCAACGATATCGGTGAGGTGAACATCGATGCCGACCTCATTCAGAAAGGCGGCATCGTCAACCAGCAGGACGACAGTCTCGTGGCCCTGCAGAACGGCTGCATCTGCTGCACGCTCAAGATGGACCTCGTGCAGCAGCTCCAGGACCTCATCGCCATGCAGCGCTTCGACTACATCGTCATCGAGGCCAGTGGCATCTGCGAACCAGCTCCCATCGCGCAGACCATCTGCTCCATTCCTTCCATGGCACCTGAGGTGACACGCCACGGCGTGCCGCGACTTGACTGCATTGTCACCGTCGTTGATGCACTGCGCATGCGCGACGAGTTTGGAAGCGGACTCGACCTCACACGTCAGAACATCGACGAGGACGACATCGAGAACCTCGTTATCCAGCAAATAGAATTCTGCAACATCGTGCTGCTCAACAAGGCTGCCGAGGTGGAGCCAGACGAACTGGGCCGCATCCGCCAGATTGTGAGGACGCTACAGCCACAGGCCGACATCATCGACTGCAACTATGGTGACGTAGACCTTGACCGCATTGTCAACACCCACCTGTTCGATTTTGAGCGCGTTGCCACCTCCGCCACATGGATCAAGGAAGTGGAAGCCCCGCTGCACGACGATGATGACGACCATCCGTCGCATGAGGAAGCCGAAGAGGAGGAATCCCACGAACACCATCATCATCACGATGACGACGCCCACAGCCATCATCACCATCATGAGCACCATCATCACCATGATGAAGGTGAGGCCGAGGAATACGGCATTGGCACCTACGTCTACTATGCCCGTAGGCCTTTCAACCTCGGACTCTTCGACGAGTTCGTGGCACGTAAGTGGCCCAAGGGCATCATCCGTGCCAAGGGCATTTGCTATTTCCACGACGAGCAGGACAAATGCTACGTCTTCGAACAGGCAGGCAAACAGGTATCCATCCGTGATGCAGGCCTTTGGTATGCTACCATGCCGAAGGACGAGCTCCAGCAACTGATGGAGCGCAACCCCGGTTTGCGCCGCGACTGGGACGACGAATATGGTGACCGAATGCAGAAGCTCGTCTTCATCGGACAGCATCTCGACAAGGAACGCATAGCGCGCCTCCTCGACTTCTGCCTGGAGTAGAAGAAGACTCCAAGCCCTCCTGTCGTCCCCCGAGGGGATACTCCTTTCGGGAAAAGTGAGAGGCCGCATTTTAATTGATTCAACTTTCGCAAGCCCTGCTTGCTTCAGTTTTAGAGGTGAGTGGTGAGAGGTAGGAGGTGAGAGGAATGCGGGCAAGCCCAGAATAGAAAACTAGAAAAAGGAAGCTGAAGAGGTATTCTCTTACCTCTCACCACTTACCTCTCACCTCTAAAGTGAGCAATGAGAAACATGCGAAACTTAAATAATTGATTTTATAAACCCAAAACCATAATTCAAATGAAAAGAGACAACACCGTTTTTGAGTTGATTGAGAAAGAGCACCAGCGTCAGCTGAAAGGCATCGAGCTCATCGCCAGTGAAAACTTCGTCAGCGAGCAGGTCATGCAGGCCATGGGCTCGTGTCTGACCAACAAATACGCTGAGGGCTATCCCGGCAAGCGCTATTATGGCGGCTGTCAGGTGGTCGACGAAGTTGAATCGCTCGCCATTGAGCGCGTATGCAAGCTCTTCGGCGCTGAATATGCCAACGTGCAGCCCCATTCAGGAGCACAGGCCAACGCAGCTGTACTCCTCGCAGTGCTGAAGCCCGGCGACACCTTCATGGGAATGAACCTCGACCACGGCGGACACCTCTCTCACGGTTCCCACGTCAACACCAGTGGCATTCTCTACAATCCCATTGGCTACAACCTCAACAAGGAAACCGGTCGCGTGGACTACGACGAGATGGAGAAGCTTGCCCTTGAGCACAAGCCTAAGCTCATCATCGGCGGTGGCTCAGCCTACAGCCGCGAGTGGGACTACAAGCGTATGCGCGACATCGCCGACAAGGTGGGTGCCCTGCTCATGATTGACATGGCACACCCCGCCGGACTCATCGCCGCCGGACTCCTTGACAACCCCGTGAAGTATGCACACATTGTTACCTCCACCACTCACAAGACCTTGCGCGGACCGCGTGGAGGCATCATCCTCATGGGCAAGGACTTCGAGAATCCCTGGGGGCTCAAGACCCCGAAGGGCGTCACCAAGATGATGTCGCAGCTCATCAACTCAGCCGTGTTCCCCGGACAGCAGGGCGGACCGCTCGAACACGTCATCGCCGCAAAGGCCGTCGCATTTGGCGAGGCTCTGCAGCCCGAGTTCAAGGAGTGGGCCCAGCAGGTGCAGAAGAACGCCAAGGTGCTGGCCGACGAACTCATCAAGCGCGGCTTCCACATTGTCAGCGGAGGCACCGACAACCACTCCATGCTCGTCGACCTGCGCACAAAGTATCCTGACCTCACCGGAAAGGTAGCCGAGAACGCCCTTGTCGCTGCCGACATCACCGTGAACAAGAACATGGTGCCCTTCGATTCCCGTTCTGCCTTCCAGACCAGTGGCCTGCGCCTCGGAACGCCCGCCATCACCACCCGTGGTGCCAAGGAAGACCTCATGATTCTCATCGCAGAGCTCATCGAGACCGTGCTCAACGATCCTGAGAACCCCGAAGTCATCGCAGCGGTGCGTCAGCGTGTCAACGACACCATGAAGGACTATCCCATCTTCGCCTATTAAGTTACGCTGCCCCGTTGAGGGCATAGGAAGAAAAAGGAATAGATAGTAAGACGACAAAACGACAACGGACCAAACAGACCATACGGAAACCGGCCATTTGCTGACAGTCAGCATCGAAGCCATCCGAATCTGTTGGGTCCGTTGTCGTTTTTTATTGGGTGCAGTTGCCTAAATGCGCGTCACCTGTTTGACCCCTTTCACGGTCTTGATTTTCTTGATGAGCGCCTCGAGCTTGGTGGTGTCCTCAATGTTCACGGTGATGTTACCGCTGAACAGTCCGTCGTTGCTCTCGATGTTAATGCTGCGCATGGCGATGTTCTCTTCCTTGGAGATGATGCTCGTGATGTTGTTCACAATGCCGATGTCGTCGTTGCCAATGACGCGTAGCACGATGGCATACTGTGCCGTTCCCTTTCCGCTCCACATGGCACGGACGATGCGGTAGGGGAACCGCCGCCGCATTTCGCGGGCGTTGGGACAGTCACTGCGGTGGATTTTGATGCCGCCGCCGTTGGTGACAAAGCCAAACACGGAGTCGCCATAGATGGGACGGCAGCACTTGGCGAGCTGGAAGTCGATGCCTTTCAGGTTCTTGTCGATGACGATGACGTCGTCGCTGCCATAGGTAATCTCTTCGTTAGGATTCTCGAAGACGAAGTCCTCGGCACTCTGAGTTGGTACGGAGGGTAGGGGAGCGTTGCCGCTTTCGCGCTGTTGCAACTGTGCGTAGCGTTCGATGACGGTGACGGTGTCGAGCACACCTTCGGCGAGTTGCTTGTAGAAGTCGCGCGTCTCCTTGAATCCCATCTTCTTGATGAGGTGGTTCATGGTGCTCTCGTCGAACTCCAGCTTGCGGTTCTTCATTCTCCGCTCGAGCATCTCCTTGGCAATGGCAGCCTCCTTTACCTGGATGTTCTTCAGCGCGAGCCGTATCTTCGACTTGGCACGACTTGTCTTCACAATGCCAAGCCAGTCCTGCTTGGGCTTCTGCGTGCTCGACGTCATGACCTCCACCTGGTCGCCCGACTGCAGCTGATAGCGGAGGGTGACCACCTTATTGTTGATGCGTGCGCCTGTACATTGGCCGCCGATGCGCGAGTGGATGTGGTAGGCGAAGTCGAGGACGGTGGCGCCCTTAGGGAACTTCAGCAGGTCGCCCTTAGGGGTGAACACGAAGACCTCGTCTTCATAGAGGTCCATCTTGAACTCGTCCATCATCTGCCGGCTGTCGTTGTTTTCCAGCGCGTTGCGAATGCTGGTGAGCCATTGGTCGAGTCCTCCCTCGCCGCTTTTTACGCCTTTATAGCGCCAATGGGCAGCGAGTCCACGCTCGGCCACCTCGTCCATGCGGTCGGTTCTTATCTGCACTTCCACCCATTTCTGCTCAGGTCCGAGCACGGTGATATGGAGGCTTTCGTAGCCGTTGGACTTCGGCACGGTGAGCCAGTCGCGCAGTCGTTTGGGATTGCTCTGGTACATGTTGGTGATGATAGCGAACACCTGCCAGCACAGGCCGTGCTCTTTGGCACGGTTGATGGTGGTGCGGTCGCCATCGGTTTCGAGTATGATGCGTATGGCAAAGAGGTCGTAGATGCCCTCGAAGCCACACTGCTGCTTCTTCATCTTCTGCCAGATGCTGTGGATGCTCTTGGTGCGTCCTTTCATGTGGAACCGCAGTCCTGCATCGCGCAGTTTCTCCTCGATGGGCGCGATGAACTTCTCGATGTAGGCGTCGCGGCTTTTCTTCGTGGCGTTGAGCTTATCCTTGATCATGTAATAGGCGTCGTGCTCGAGATACTTCAGCGACAGGTCCTCGAGTTCGCTCTTCAGCTTGTAGAGTCCAAGCTTGTGGGCCAGCGGTGCATAGAGATAGCTGGCCTCCTCGCTCACGCGGCGCCTGCCCTCTTCGTTGTCGGTGTCCCTGATCTGCCTCATGAGACTCACGCGGTCGGCTATCATGATGAGGATGACGCGCATGTCCTCGGCAAAGGAGAGCAGCAGGTTGCGGAAGTTCTCACTCTCGATGACGGGGTTCTTCTTGTAGAGTTGCTGAATGCGCACCAGTCCGCGAATGATGGTGGCAACGCTGGTGCCATATTCCTGTTGGATGGTGGCGAGCAGTTGCTCCTGTTCCTCGTGTTGTACGTCTTCATCCTCAGCACTGCCGAGGCGCTGTCCGGCGTTGATGACACTAGAGTAGAGCATGATGGCAATGACGCCGTCGCGCTTGAGTCCTTCCTCATCGACGGCAATGATGGCTGTGCGCAGGCTCTGCACGATGGGGTTCAGACCGAAGATGTCCCGCTGTAGTCCCTGTTGTTCCATCATCATGAGCAGATGGCTGCGCATTTTGCGGTCGTCGTCTTCGTTGAGCGAGTCTCCGAGAGCCGACCTCAGATGGCCGAGCAATTCAACGGCTTCACGACGCTCGTCTTCGGTGAATATCAGTTCTATGTTGTTCATCGTATGTATGCCAATGTTTCTTTTCGTTTGTCTTTAGGGACTGGCGTATAAAGCTGCCTGACCCATATTTTTGGGCAAAGATACGCATTTTTCTGTCAAAACTTTCCTTAATTCAAAAAAAGTGACTATATTTGTAGCACTTTTTAAACGAAAACCTATAAATATTCCATCATTATGTTATCACAACAAGATCTTAAACAAATCGAACTGAAAGGAATTTCAGAGGAACAAATCAACAATCAGCTGGAAGAATTCAAGACAGGTTTCCCCTATCTGAAGCTGGAGGCTGCTGCAAGCATTGCCAATGGAGGCATCTTGGCACCCGCCGAAGAAGACCGCAAGGCTTTTGTCGACACCTGGAAAAAGTATAAGGACGAGGGCCACAAGATTGTGAAGTTCGTGCCGGCCAGCGGTGCGGCATCGCGCATGTTCAAAGACATGTTCGCGTTTGTAGACGCCCCCTACGACGTGCCCACCACCGACTTCGAGAAGAACTATTTCGCCCACATCGAGAGCTTTGCCTTCTTTGGCGCACTCGACGAGGCCTGCAAGAAGAACGAAGGCAAGGGCGTTCGCGAGCTGATTGCCGACGGCAACTACAAGGCCGTAGCTGCCAACATGCTGCGGAAGGAGGGCCTCAACTATGGCCAGCTGCCAAAGGGCATGCTTCTCTTCCACAAGTATGATGAGGGAGCCCGCACGCCAATGGAGGAACACTTGGTGGAGGCAGCGCTCTATGCTTCTTCCAATGGCGAGGCAAACGTACACTTCACCGTGAGCCATGAGCACATCGAGTTCTTCCAGAACAAGGTGGCAGAGAAGGAAGAAGGCCTGGCCCGCGAGTATGGCGTGCACTACAATATCTCGTTCTCGGAGCAGAAACCCAGCACCGACACGGTGGCCGCCAATGCCGACAACACGCCGTTCCGCAATGAAGACGGATCGCTGCTCTTCCGTCCGGGCGGACATGGAGCGCTCATCCAGAACCTCAACGACATCGACGCCGACGTTATCTTCATCAAAAACATCGACAATGTGGTGCCCGACCGTCTGAAGGCCGACACCGTGGAATACAAGCAGCTCATCGCAGGTGTGTTGGTGGCTTTGCAGAAGAAGGCATTCGCCTATCTGCAGATACTCGACAACGGCGCCACCGAGGAGCAGCTCGCGGAAATCGCCGTCTTCGTGGAGAAAGACCTCTGCTGCAAGCCCGCAGACGGCGTAAGACCCACGGCCGACTACCTGCGCACGAAGCTCAACCGCCCCATGCGCGTATGCGGCATGGTGAAGAATGTGGGCGAGCCGGGCGGTGGTCCGTTCCTCACCTACAACCAGGACGGCACCGTTAGCCTGCAGATTCTGGAGAGTTCGCAGATAGACAAGAGCAACGAGGCCTACATGAAGATGTTCACCTCAGGCACACATTTCAATCCTGTAGACCTGGTATGCGCCGTGAAGGACTACAAGGGACAGCCCTTTGACCTGCCTGCCTTCGTGGATAAGTCAACGGGATTCATCTCGAGCAAGAGCAAGAACGGTAAGGAACTCCGTGCCCTCGAGCTGCCGGGACTGTGGAATGGTGCCATGAGCAACTGGAACACCGTCTTCGTGGAGGTGCCCCTCTCTACGTTCAATCCCGTGAAGACCGTCAACGACCTGCTTCGCGAGCAGCATCAGTAATTGGTCTATTACCTCTTTTATATACCAGCGCCTGCGGTCTCCGGAAGAAGGCCGCAGGTGCTGATACTTCGATCAACTACTTCTCTTTCAGTCTGAATATGAAAAGGCTTTCTTTGAGCATCTTTCTTCTTTGTGCGGCACTCATGGCCTCCGCACAAAGTGTCGACGCGCAAATCCAGAAAATACGCGATTTCTACAACCTCGTGCAAGAACAAGCAAAGAAGGGATACAGCACAGAAAACCCTATCGGCACCGCTATCATCGACCATATTGCCACCTATAGCGCTGTGGGGTACATCAAGGGGAGGACTGAGATATATACCTATCTCTACGACGGTGAAGAATTCGATGACGAGCTCTTCAATACACAACAGGTGGTGATGATACGCGAGAACTTCGAACGGGGACCATGGCAGAAATACCGCGAATATCTCTACGACCCCGAAACCCGGGAACCCATCTTCTGCTATTTCCACGACATGAATCCCGATACCGGAGAGTTCGACGACCATCGCTTCTATTTCTCCAAGGGGAAACTGCTCAAGGCTTTGCCGGCATCGTCGGCATCCAAGGCGAAGTCAGCTCTCACCATTGCCAACGGGATGAAGGACTACGGACGCTCCGTTTTCGAGAACTCCCCCACGGATCTCTAATCTCAGTTATTCAAGTTTCGCATGTTTGAGGAGTTTAGGAGTTTGGGAGTTTCCGCGGCTTTCAGCCGCTGGAGTTTGGACGATAGTTTTAGTGCGGTCGCAGCAAATACACTATCGTCCAAACTTCCAAACTCCCAAACTCCAAAGAGCAAGCGGAGCTTGCGAAAGTTGAATCAGTTGTTTACTCATAATGAAAAGATTCCTAACGCTTGCCTGCGCGATGATGCTCTTCTTCATGGTGTCGGCGCAGGACTATCAATTATCAAGAGACATCCTCTACACATCGAAAACCGATGCCTACGCCAAGGAACGGCTCAAACTCGACGTCTATTATCCGCAGAACGCCAAGGATTGTCCCGTGGTGGTGTGGTTCCATGGCGGCGGTCTTGAGGCCGGACAGAAGGAGATACCCCCACAACTCATGCAGAAAGGACTCGTCGTGGTGGGCGTCAACTACCGCCTGTTGCCACGTGTCACGGTCGACCAGACGCTTGACGACGCTGCAGAGGCCGTCGCCTGGGTGTTTGCCAATGCCGCAAGGTATGGAGGCGATGCCCACAAGATGGTGGTGACAGGCCACTCCGCCGGAGGCTACATCGCCATGATGCTGTGTCTCAACAAAGCGTGGCTCGCCAGATACGGAGCCGATGCCGACGACGTGATGATGTACGTGCCGTTCAGTGGTCAGGCCGTCACCCACTACAATGTGCGGAAGATGCAGGGACTGGGACCGCTGCAGGCCACCATCGATCAGTACGCTCCCATCTACTGGGTGCGCGGCGATTGTCCGCCACTCGTGCTTATCTGTGGCGACCGCGAGCTGGAACTCTATGGCCGATACGACGAAAACCAGTATCTCGCACGCATGATGAAGCTGGCAGGACATCAGAACACCTTCCTCTATGAAATAGGCGGCCACGGCCATGGTGCCATGGTTGGACCGTCGTTCCATATACTCGAAACCCACCTCAACAAGATGTTGGGGCGTCGTGTGAATCCTTAACTACAACAATTATGAATACAAAGAAATGAAAGATTTTGTCTATTATACTCCCACGGAAGTCGTGTTTGGGGCACAGTCGGAAGAAAAAGTTGCCGACCTGGTTCGTAAATATGGTGGCCATCGCGTGCTTGTGCACTATGGTGGAAAGAGCGCCCTCCGCTCAGGACTGCTGGAGAAAATATGCCGGCTTCTCGATGAAGGCGGCATAGAACACGTAGAACTCGGTGGCGTCGTACCCAATCCACGTTTGTCGAAGGTGCGCGAAGGCATCGCGCTGTGCAGGGAGAAAGGCGTCGACTTCATCCTTGCCGTGGGCGGTGGAAGCGTCATCGACTCAGCTAAGGGCATCGCCTATGGAGTGGTCACCGACACCGATGTGTGGGATTTCTATCTGGGCAAGGCTCAGGCCACTGCGTGTCTGCCCGTCGCTTCCGTGCTTACCATTCCGGCTGCAGGCAGCGAAATGAGCGAGGCCAGTGTGGTGACCAATGAGGATGGCGACGTGAAGCTGGGCTATTCCAACGACCTGTCGCGTCCGAAGTTTGCCATCATGAATCCCGAGCGCACGTTCACCCTGCCGCCCTATCAGACGGCCGCCGGCGTCACCGACATGATGATGCACACCATGGAGCGCTATTTCACGCACGACGACGACATGACGCTCACCGACAACATTGCCGAGTCCATCCTGCGCACCATGAAAGACTGTGTGTTCGCTGTCCTCAAGAATCCCACCGACTACCGCAACCGTGCTCAGATCATGTGGGGCGGCAGCGTCGCCCACAACGGACTGACGGGCTGCGGTCTCTCCGACGACTGGGCCACCCATCAGCTGGAGCACGAGCTCAGCGGCATGTTCGACGTTACCCACGGCGCCGGTCTCGCTGCCATTTGGTCGAGCTGGGCACGCTATGTCTATAAGGAAAACATCAGTCGCTTCGTGCGTTTCGCCGTCAACGTGATGGACGTTCCCAACGACTTCACCGACCCCGAGCAGACGGCACTCCGCGGCATTGAGGCCATGGAGCAGTTCTATCATGCCATCGGGATGCCCATCAACATCCACGAACTGATTGGCCGCGACATCACCGACGAGGAAATCCACGAGATGGTGCGCAAGTGCAGCCGCGACTTCACTTGCACCACGGGTTGCTTCAAGGTGCTGCAACCCGCCGACATGGAGGCCATCTATCGCATGGCGCGTTAGTCGAAAGCCTTCAGCCTCACTTCTATGCCGTCGGCCTTGAGCTGGGCGGGAAGCACGCTCACGTCTGTCTGTCCGTAGTGGTAGGGATACGCCACCTTGGCCTTGACCATGCGGGCAGCGTTCGCAAACTGTTCCGTCGTCATGGTGTAGGGCTGGTTGCAGGGCAGGAAGGCGATGTCGATATTCTTGAACGAACTCATTTCCGGTATGTCTTCCGTATCGCCGGCAATGTATATCCTGATTCCGTCCACAGTGAGGATGTAGCCGTTGTCTCGTCCCTGTGGATGGAATTTTTTGTGTTCCTCGGTGGTGTTGTAGGCAGGCACGGCCTCAATGCTGAAGTCCTTTTTCCATTCCCTCTGGTCGCCGTTCTTCATCACGGTTCCTGCTCCATACATGTCAGCGCAGCGCTGGTTGGTCACCAGCTGCGTGCCATCCTTTGTCAGCGTCTTGATGGCTTCCTTGTCGAAGTGGTCCATGTGCTCATGGGTCACGAGAATCAGGTCAGCCTTGGGCAGTGCGGCGTAGTCGGTGGTGCGGTTGCCCAGTTTGCCCACGGGGTCAATCTCTATTTCCTGACCGTCGTATTCTATTCGGATGCTGGCATGTATCAGGGCATGAATGCGCAGCGTCTTCCCGCTCTTGGTTTTGAAGGTGTCGGCGTCGTCTGTCTGCGTGGTCACGGGCATCTGGGCTTTCTTCCAGGCCACGATGCCGCCCAGCAGGTTCACCACCTTGTAGCCTTTTTCGGCCAGTTTCTCTGCAGCCGTTACCGACCTTCTGCCACTCCGGCAGTAGACGGCCACCGTCTTCTCCTTGCTCAGCTGTGCCGTGGCTTTCTCCACAAACGACTCTTCCTTCACGTCGATGTTCAGTGCGCCCACCAGATGGTCCTCGGCATATTCCTCCGCCGTGCGCACGTCTACCAGTTGTACGTTGCCACTGTCAATCAGTTGGGCGAACTCTTTCACTTCGCGGTTCTCGAAGTTCTGCTGACTGCAGGCTGTGTTGACGTTCAGTCCCAGCAGTGCCAGCAAAAATGCAAATCCTTTTTTCATATTCTTCTCCTTATTGATATTTCGGTTGTTCTACATTGTTTTGAAGTCTGGGAGTCTAGACAATAGACTTTTTCGTCCTTTTTTCCGTTTCCTGCAATCAGGGATAATGACAAGACTCCTTCACTCCTTTCACCTCTCTTCATTCTCCCTCCCTTGGGGAGTGCCGGTGTGGGTAGTTGGTCTTGCTTTCTTCGCAAATGCAAACAGCTCCAGCGGCAGATGGCAATATCCCTCAGGGTTCTTGTCGAGATAGTCCTGATGGCGTTCTTCTGCCGTATAGAAGCACTGTAGCGGAGCCACTTCCACGACGATGGGCTCAGAGAACTGTGCCTGCTGTTCGGCAAATACCTTCCTGATGACTGGCAACTGCTCGTCGCTGGTGTAGTAGACGCCAGTGCGATAGCGTGTCCCCTCGTCGTGTCCTTGTTTGTTGAGGCTGGTGGGGTCAATGGCCTTGAAGAACATGTTGAGCAGGAACTCCAGGTCGGCCACGGCCTCGTCGTAGACAACGCGCACCGTCTCGGCGTGCCCGGTTTGGTCGGTGTACACTTCTTCGTAGGTGGGTTGCTCGGTGCGACCGTTGGCAAACCCCACTTCCGTATCCTTAACGCCTTCTATCTGTTTGAAGAAATGCTCTGTTCCCCAGAAGCATCCTCCGGCAAAATAAATTTCCTTCATATCTTTTTGTTTTTACCTTTTTATATAGGTGAGAGGTTTTTTAGAGGTGAGAGGTTTTTTAGAGGTGAGAGGTGAGTGGTAAGAGGTGAGAGGATACGTCACTCCGCTCCAAGACCTCTGGGCCTCTAAGACCCTCCAAGATCCTCCCGAGGTTTTTAGAGGTGAGTGTTTTTTAGAGGTGAGTGGTAAGAGGTGAGAGGTGAGAGAAAAGGTGAAAGCCTGAAATAGAAGCATAAAAGAGAAGTCCTCTCACACATCACATTTCCCGCTCTGACCCCCCTCCCTAAACAGGGAGGGCTGGGGAGGGTCTTGTATGGCACTTCCGCACGCTTCCAGCAGCTCCTGGTGTATGATGCCGTTAGTTGCCACCACGCCGTCACCTTCCATGAAGTCCACTTCGCCCTCATAGCTGGTCACCTTTCCGCCGGCCTCCTTCACGATGCAAGCTCCGGCCATGAAGTCCCACTGTCCGATGAATTTCTCTGCATAGCCATCGAGTCTGCCCGCAGCCACATAGCAGAGCGACATGGCCGCTGAACCGCTCATGCGAATGCTCGCCACGTTGCCGTAGAATCTTTTTATAAGTCGTTGGGCCACAGGGCTGTACACGTCGCTGTTGTAGGGCAGCTGAAGGCAGAGCAGTGCATCGCCGATGGCATTGTTGCTCACCGTCAGACGCGTTCCGTTGCAGTAGGCTCCGCCGTCTTTCCAGGCATAGAAGCACTCACCGGTGGTTACCTCGCACACCACGCCCACCACAATCTCCTTGCCCTTGCACAGAGCGATGCTCACACAGTAGGGCGCGTAGTTGTGGATGAAGTTCGTCGTGCCGTCCAGTGGGTCCACCACCCAGCAATACTCTTCTCTCCCGTGGCCGGCCGTGCCTTCCTCGGTGATGAAGCCCGCCTCCGGCAGCAGCCTTCGCAGGCCTTCCACGATGAGCCGCTCCGATGTCTTGTCCACGTACGACACGTAGTCGTGCGCGTGTTTCCGTTCCACCTGTTCTGTGTGAAACCGCTTCCGTTCGTCGGCAATGTAGTCGGCAGCCTTGCGCGCCACCTCACACACCTTTCCTGTTAGTTCCTTTAGGTTCTCCATATCAGTTGTCAACCTCATTTCTCCAAAAACTAAATGCAGCTGCAAATATAAAGATAATAACGGACATAAGCAAGAAAAACCCATTATTTCATGTTTGTCGCGACAATAATACGCTCCTGCAGCCAGTCGTTATGGACAGAAATTATTATAATTACTATAATTCTCTTTTGCCGTTTCCCAACCTCAATTTCATGATTCTCTAATTCTCAAATTCGTGATTTGAATTATCCGCTCGGTCGGATTTGCAATCCGACCACTATGAGTATGAGCATTTGTAATGCGGA
>OCTW011429371.1_pt1 | contig 33067 bp, 33 predicted proteins | sample 1539671 | NCBI WGS metagenome assembly OCTW01 (sample SAMN02144230, study PRJEB22623) | gut metagenome | biome: sheep rumen | host: Ovis aries | place: New Zealand | reverse complement strand
AGGCATATGTCTCCTTTCATATTAACGCGTTGGTCCGCATTAATATTGTAAGGAGATTTTATTTTGGGCAAAACTATAAGTTTTACCTCCTCCCCAGACTATCTGGGGGTTTTAACTCGCTCATCGTGTTGCACGATGGCTCAGACAATAAAAAAGTCCTTCAATAGAAGGGCTTTTTTTGTTTTAATAATTATTTCTTATAGAATACTGCGGTTCCATAAGCAATTACGGTTAATCCATATAAAGCGTAATGGATATCAATAACTGTATCAGCGTCCATATAATATGATTGAAGGATTAATTGTTTGAGTGCATCTTCAGTCACTCTATCCATCTTTTTGGCGTAGTTCAAACTCTTTGTGCCAAAGATTCCGCATAAAGCAATACAGATACTTGTCCATAGTCCAACACCGATATTGCTGTTCGCGGAGATTTGAACGGTCCTTGCGACTTCTTTAGAAAGATCTAATTCGTGGATTTCAAGCTTAGCAGGTGCTTCTTTATCTTTTATTTGGCCGTTTTGTAATGCAACACTTGGGCCTTTGTTTGCTGATGCAAGACTTGCGCAAGCCAAAGCGACAAAGATAAGAGAGAACAATATAATTGTTCCAGCAATGGAAATATTCGTAACGCTAAGATTTGTATTCACTATTTCATGATAATCACTGTAAGGACTTGATGCATTAGCAGAAACGGTTATCGCATAAGCAAGTCCAACTCCACCAGAAGCAACTGAAGCAACTCCACCAACAATTCCGCCTATTTTAACAATTTTCTTTGTTTTGTCGTTTTTATTATTAACAAATTCAAGTGTTGAAGAAGCGAGAATACCAACAAGAGCAATGGCTGAGAAAGTGATTGTTAGAACCCCTAAGGCAGTGGCTGCTATAATCATTCGACCCGAAAAAGAAAAAATTAAGTAGATTAAAATTAAAACGGCGTCGATTCCACCAGCGATTGTTTTAGCAATTTTCATATTATGTTTCCTCTTTTAAATGTTATTTTCATTTTACACCTAAAAAGGGGCAAAGAAAAAGAGACTCAATAGCCTCTTAGTTCCACATTTTCCACATATTGAGATAAAATCTCAACATATTTATTTGCGACTACTTCACTAACTGGGTGGAGAGATTTATCTCTCACTCCATCAGATAATTTATATTGTTGAAGGTAAAGTTTTTTACTTCCCTCTAATAACTTTCCAATTTCATAAATGGAATCGACGTCATGATACTCTTGAATAAGAGTGATTCTAAACTCAAAATCGATTTTATTTTCCATTAATATTTCAATTGATTCTTTTAAGTCATCAAGATTAATTGAACGATTGATAATCACATCATAATACTTACTAAAGGCATGCTTAATGTCCATCGCGACATAGTCAATTAATCTCTTTTCTATTAGTTCTCTTAGCATCTCTGGATTAGATCCGTTCGTGTCTAGTTTCACCAAATAGCCAAGTTCTTTAATCTTTTTGATCTTTTCTGGAAGGTCATCCATTAAAGTTGGTTCTCCACCACTGATGACCACTCCATCCATAACGCCTTGTCTTTTTCTTAAAAAAGAAAGAATATCATCAAAACTTAATGGAGAGAGATGCTCTTCAATTAATGTTTCCCAGTTATGACAATATGGGCACATGAAATTACAGGAAGGCGTATATAGTACACACGCAACCTTTTCAGGGTAATCAAGAAGAGTTAGTTTATTAATACTTACGAATTCCATATAACAAATTATACCTATTGAGCAAATATTTTGCTACAATAGAGAGCATGAAAAAGTACGATAATATTTCTTGGGACGAATATTTTATGGGTATGGCGGTTCTTTCCGCTTTAAGAAGTAAGGACCCTAGCACCAAAGTTGGTGCGGTTATCGTTAGTCCAGATAACAAAGTTATTTCTATTGGTTATAACGGCATGCCTCGCCAAGTCGATGAAGAAAAGCTTTCATGGAACAAAGGCGAAGGCTTAGATTCTAAATATCTTTATGTTTGTCACGCTGAATTTAACGCAATTTTAAACACACAAGTCGGTGGCACTCTTAAAGGTGCAACTCTTTACGTCACATTATTCCCATGTAATGAATGCGCTAAAGCGGTCATTCAAACTGGAATTAAAGAAATTGTTTATTTAAACGATAAATACGCTGACCAAATCAACTTCCAAGCAAGTAGAAAGATGTTAGAACTCGCTGGTGTGAAACTCCGCCAATTCGATGGAACACAAGTCGATATCTCTGTTAAAAAATAATGACAATCAAAGAATATATCGCTTCTAGAAAGCAAGAAATCAAAGCGTATGTCGAAGGCTTAAATATTAAGCCTCATTTAGTGATTGTTCAAATCAATGAAGATCAAGCCAGTAACGCTTATGTTAAAGGCAAACTCAAAGACTGTGCGGAGCTTGGAATCAATGGAGAATTAATTAAACTCCCACTTGAGACAAGTGAAGAAGAACTTCTCAAGCTTATCGATGGTCTTAATCACGACGACTCAGTCGACGCTTTTATTGTTCAAATGCCTCTTCCAAAACAAATTAATGAAGAGAAAGTTAAACAAGCTGTCGCTCCTATTAAAGACGTCGATGGATTCCACCCATTAAGCGAGCTTAATCCATGTACTCCACAAGGAATTATTGATTACTTACACGCGGAAGGCGTACAAATGCAAGGCTTAAATGCCTTAGTGATTGGAAGAAGTAACATCGTTGGTAAGCCAATGGCGAAGCTCCTCCTTAAGGAGAACTGTAACGTTACTGTGGTCCACTCCAAAACCACTAAAGAGGATATGGCCTTCTATATTAATCACGCTGATATCATCGTTATCGCTATTGGAAGGCAATTCTTCCTCGATAACAAATACACATATAAACAAAGCGCAATCATTGTTGATGTCGGTATCTCTAGAGATGAAACCGGACTACACGGTGACGCTATTCCTAATTTACCAGTCAAACTCCAAACACCTGTTCCAGGTGGAGTGGGTTTATTAACTAGATTATCCCTCATTGAAAATTTAATAAAAATCTATAACAAGAAATATAGTAAATGAGCAAAAGAAAAATCATTTTAGATTGTGATCCAGGACATGACGATGCGATTGCCCTGCTTCTTTCTTGCTACTCAGATAAACTCGATTTACTTGCAGTAACAACCGCTGCCGGAAATCAAACAATTGAGAAAACTAGCAAGAACGCCCTTAATTTACTCAATTTCTTTAATAAACATGTTCCATTAGCGAAAGGCAGTTCTTCTCCAATTAGAAGAAAGATTTTAACTTGCCCAGAGATTCATGGAGAAAGTGGATTAGATGGTTTTACCTTCCCAGTCTATGAAGAAATATATGATAAGAGAGTTGGATACCAATTAATAATTGATACACTTTTAGAAAACGATAAAGTGACTGTTGTTGTCACTGGTCCAATGACCAATCTTGCTTTAGCAATTAATCATAATCCAAACATAATTTCCCATATAGAAGAAATTGCTCTTATGGGTGGAAGCACTGGTGAAGGAAACATCACTAAAGCTGCCGAATTCAATATTTTAGTGGATCCAGAAGCCGCAGATATTTGTTTTAAAGCTGGGGTTCCTATGCGTATGCTTGGACTTAATGTCACTCGTCAAATCTTAGTGACTCCAGAAGTCGTAAAAGAAGCTGAAAAAATTCACACTAGGGGAAGCGACTTATTTGTAAAACTAATGGAAGTTTTTAATAGAAATCAAAAGACTTTCTTTGGTTTAGACGCCGCTCCACTTCATGATCCTGCCACTATCATTTCATTAATTAATGAAAATGCCTTTGTCTTTGAAGATATGAATGTCACAATTGATACTTCTGATACCGACCAAGCAGGGAAGACAATTTGTTCTTATAAAGAGCCATATAACTGTAGAGTCGCCACAAAAGTTAACTTAAATGAATATTGGAAAGAGATATATGAACATCTTAGGAGGTGCAATTAATGAAAAAGCACATTCTAGTAATCGGTAGCATCGCTATTGATAACACCATTTTCACGCAAACGCTTCCAAGCGCGGGAACAACCACCATCGCTGATAGCTATTTCCAAAACATCGGAGGTAAAGGTGCTAATCAAGCCTGTGCTGCTTTATTTTTAGGCTCGGATGTCTCCTTTATAGGTGCAGTGGGTAAAGATAATAATGGCAAAATGGTTGAATCTTTCTTAAAAGAAAATGGTCTAAATACATACCTTAAAGAAAGTGAAAAGCCAACCGGTGTTGCTTTCATCATGCTCGAAGAAAAAACTGCAGAAAATAGAATCTTAATTGTCCAAGGTGCGAATAATGACCTTCTTATAGAAGATATCAATAAAAACGAAGAACTCTTTAAAGAAGAAGATATCCTCTTAACTCAATTTGAATGTCCAATTGAGACTATTGAATATACGATTAAACACGCTAAAGAAAAAGGAATGTTCGTGGTTGTTAACCCTGCTCCAATAAAGAAAGTTAACGAGAATGTCTATCAATATATCGATTACCTTGTTCCTAACGAACACGAGTTAGAAGCGTTAAGCGGAGAAAAAGACCCAATTAAAGGAGCAAAGATTCTATTAAATAAAGGCGCTAAAAACGTTATTGTCACCTTAGGTGAAAAAGGCTCGGTTTTAGTTAATAAAGACCGCATGTTACAAGTTGCTCCTCATAAAGTAAACGCAATTGACACCACCGCAGCGGGAGACTCATATTTAGGCGCTCTTGTTCATAAACTTTCTGAAGGTTCTTCTATAGAAGAAGCGATGGAATTTGCCTCTAAATGTAGTTCCATCACTGTAACTAGGAAAGGAGCGATTATCGCTCTGCCAAAAAAGGATGAAGTGGACAATACGATATAGCGGGTTTCTTTGATGGTTATTTCGATGTAAATGTCTATAACAACTCTCCAATCTACTACTTAAGAAACATGCCTTGCAATCATCCATATATCAATATTTATAACCAAAAGAAAATGATTGTTTGTGTTGGTCAAGGCGCATGGGAACACCTCGTCATTGAATCAAATTATCAACTTCGAGATATCGCTAGTGAAAAAGGAATCAATATCAATTTCAACTTTTGGGATGAAAATAGTGTTCATGATTGGTCGAGCTGGTTATACCAGATGCCTTATTTTTTAAATAAAATTCTTTGAGACATATATTTCCATAATTGTATAATTACATAGTATGGTAATGACTTATTATTATGCGATGTTTGCGTTTTCGCTCCTGATGGTGCTTGTTTACGCATTCATTTTTCACAAACACTTCGATGTTAATATCACGATTCTCACAATTTTAGTGCCGGTCATTAACTTTGGCTTTGTGGTCATGGGAAACGCCACCGACATCAAAGAAGCAATTGTTGGTCTAAAACTAACTTATATCGGTGGATGCTTTGTTTTAATCTCAGCGATGTTTTTGATATTTAACATCTGCGGGATTTCTTTTAAATCATGGCAAAGAGCCTTGATTGTTTTAATATCTACTGGCGTTTACTCAACCACTTTAACCATAGGTTATAGTGATATTTTCTATAAGGGTCTACCTTCTTTAGCGACTTTTGGAGGTGCCTCGTATATAACCAATAAACAATATGGCTTTATGCACACTGTGTTTTACGTGATGGTCGCTATATATTACGCTTTCACTATTTTCATTATCATCTACAGTTTCATTAAGAAAAAACAAGTCTCTAGAATCATTCTTGGACTTATCGTTTTAGCGGTTACAATCGCAGTCTTTGGTTTCTTTGGAAGTAGAATTATCACTTCTGTAGTAGAAATCTTACCTATCACTTATAACCTTGGAATGGTGATTTACTTAATCATCGCTTCAAGATTACGTTTATATGATGCATCCGATTCAGTAACAGATGCGCTTGTCCAAAAAGGAAATACAGGGTTTGTCTCTTTTGATTACAAGATGAGATATCTTGATAGTAACGAGACCGCCAACAAGATGATTCCAGAACTCAACGACTTAGTGGTCGATAAGCAAAATAATTGGGCAAACGACACATTTTTGCCTTTGGTAAAATCGTTTGAAGAAAATAAAGAAAACGACACCACTTATATCCATAAAGACGACAAAGTCTATTTGGTGCAAATCGGTCTATTAGAAATTGGACATATTGGTCATAGTCACCGAGGTTATCAATTCTTCATCACCGATGACACTGCTAACCAACAATATATTGAACTTATCAAAAACTATAACAACCAACTCGAAGAGGAAGTAAAAAAGAAAACCGCCAGCATTATTGAGATGCATGACAAGCTTGTTCTTGGAATGGCAACAATGGTTGAAGGTCGAGACAACTCCACCGGTGGTCATATTAAGAGAACTAGTGACTGTGTTCGTATCCTCATTGACGAGATGAAGAAAGATCCAAAGTTGCAACTAAGCGAATCGTTCTGCAAATGTGTTATCAAAGCCGCCCCTATGCATGACTTAGGAAAAATTACTGTTGATGACGCAATTCTTAGAAAACCAGGTAGATACACTCCTGAAGAATTCGCAGTGATGAAAACTCACGCTGCTGAAGGCGCGCGTATTGTGAAGCAAATCCTTGAAGGTACTGACGATAAAGAGTTCTACCAAATCGCAATTAACGTCGCCCACTACCACCACGAAAGATGGGATGGTTCTGGATATCCAAAAGGACTTAAAGGCGAAGAGATTCCTTATGAAGCACGCATTATGGCGATTGCAGATGTCTATGACGCACTCGTGTCTAAACGTGTGTATAAAGAAAGAATGTCATTTGAAGAAGCTGATAAGATTATCATGGATGGAATGGGTAAGCACTTCGACAAAACTCTTGAACCGTATTATGTCGCAGCCCGCCCAAAGCTCGAAGAATACTACAGAAACCTCGAATAAAAATAAAAATTTCGAGGTTTTTTCTTTTTAATCAAGAATTACATTTTATAATGGAGTTGACAACATAATTAATCATCAAAAAGAACAAAATGATTATGTATCAAACAAACAAGGAAGATTAATCAAAGAATGATAAACAAAAAAATAATTACATTTGGAATCGCGGCTTTTTTTGGATACTTTATGCTTTTTTTGCCATTCTTAATAGCAATTTTTTGTGCTTTTAAAAATATTTGGTGGCCATTTATATTAGCACCTCTCGCTTCTGTTTTATTTTATTCTCGTGCCGTTTATGTCCTTATAGGAACAATATCATTTTATGATAACAAAATTGTTGCTTCACCACGGTTTTCCTTATTTGGTTCTGTCCAGAAAAAAATTGAGTTATTAATAGAAGAAATCGAATTTGCAGACTTTTGTTTCGCACAAGGTTTTAACGGTTTCAACGGTGGAGGACGTGAAACACATTTCACAGATGTGCCTTGTTTAACTTTAATCAAAAAAGATGGCAACAAAGAAAGTATTATTTTAATTGGTTTTTCAAGGAAGCAAATATTAGAAATCGAAAATCTTTTACTTTTATCAAACAAAGATTTGATGTTTCTTCACACAACAGATAGATTTGAAGGTCTGATATGGAGAAAAAAGAAAAACAAAGTGGCAAAAAAATAGGCCATTTTCTTTTTAATTCTTAAGAATTAAGTTTTTTTGTAGAACTATTGACTACTTTTAAAAAAGTAATATAATAGAACGTCCAATCAAAAATACCTCCCACGTCCTGAGCATGACGTTAAAACGGCTAGAAGGAGGTATGAACGTGAAAACTTACAAATTAAGTGCAGTTGTTGAAGGCGAGAATATCGTATTCAATAAAAACTTCAAAACTAGAACTGACGCTCTCGATTATATCTTCACATATTACGACAAGCACCACTTACAAAGCTTATATATTGATGAAGAGTATTACGTAAACGAGAACAAACACGACATTGAATATGTCTGTGATTACAGCAATAGATTCAGAGTTACAAGATGCATGGCATAAAAGAAGCAAATTGGTTGCTTCTTTTTTTATAAAAAAAGACTCCACGATGAACGTAGGAGTTTTTTTCTTAAGTAGAACTTAATTATTCAAGTAAGAGTAAGTTACCTTTGATGATAAGGTAGATTAAGTCGATGACTGACCAAATCCAGTTACCGATAACACCAAGGATTAAGCCGACGATGTTGACTGTGCTGGCGTTTCTTAAGGTAGCAGAGAGTCTCACAAGAATTTCGACGATCCAACCAACGAAAGGTAAGATTAAGAGGATAACCTTAATGAGGCGGGATTGTTGTTCAAACCACTTGTCAAATTCCATTTAAGTTTTTCTCCTTTTTTTAAAATCAAACAAATTATAGACATATATTATTTAAATGTGAAACATTTTTTCAGTAAACAGTCATCTAATCGATATTTTGTTTACTTTTTTTGTGCGCGCAAAAATAAATTTTATACGCGCTAAAAAAGAAATGTAGTATTATATTGTCTTAGGGTTTGAAACAATGTATCAATTCGTAGAACCTACATTCGAAATCGCATATCTCGCCGCAGGGCTAATTATATCTATATTCGTCTTAATCAAAGCAAAGAAAAGAATCCCTTATCTCCTATTAGCAAGTATGGGTCTTACTTTGGTTATTTGTGATGCGATGGTCATCATTCCAAAAATGATTGGTGACTGGTGTTTTGCGTTGCAAGACATTTATAACTACGTTGGAATTGGAAGAACCGCAATCACTATTACGATGACCACTTTATTCGTCCTCATATATTTCTTCTATCGCAAGGTAAAAGGAAAAGAAGTCAATCCAATCATGGACTGGTTTGTGAGTGTCCTTGCCGCGGCAAGAATTTTAATCACTCTCATTCCAATTTCTGATATTAGATTTGCATATAACTATGAGCAATATTTCATTAGAAATATTCCATTTATCGCTCTTTCATCAATTGTCATCTTCTGTTCATACAAGTGGACAAAAACTGACATTGATTATTTCTTTGAAGGGATTGAGATTGCATTTATCGCGATGCTCACATTATTCGCGGTCGCTCATTCCTTTAAAACCACTAACTTTACGTTTATTTCATTATTCCCAGTATTCATTGGAATAATTGTCATAGCTTTAATCAAATTTAGATTTATCCGTAAAAGAGAATAGGTTTTTTCTTCAATCAATCTAATAAATATCTTTTTACTATGGATTTGATTTTAAATATCGATTCATATATAGTATTGAGTCTGTGACATTTAAGTCACACACAATGGAGAAAAATCTTATGAATTTAAATAAAATGAACGGAACTATGTTTAGTGAGTTACTAAACTATGGATATAAAAACTTATTAGCGCATTTACAAATCATTAATGATTTGAATGTTTTCCCTGTCCCAGATGGAGACACTGGCACAAACATGAAGCTCACCTACTCCAATGGTTTAAAAACCATCACCGATGATGACGCTCCGGTATTTCAAATCAGTGATGAATTCGCTAGAGGAATGTTATTTGGAGCAAGAGGAAATTCTGGTGTTTTAACTAGCCAATATTTCCGTGGCTTCGCTGATGCATGTAAGAAAAAGAAAGAGCTCACTGTTAATGACTTTGCTAAAGCAATGATCAGCGCGTATAAGAACGCTTATAAAGCATGCGCGGATGTTGCAGAAGGCACCATTCTTACTGTCGCTCGTGAAGGAATTGAAACCACAATGCCAAGCGTGAGACCTGAAGATAACTTTGAAAGTTTCTTAACTAAAGTTGTTAACATGATGAGAGTATCTTTAGATAACACCCCAAATCTTTTACCAATCTTAAAAGAAAATGGAGTGGTCGATTCTGGTGGAAAAGGATTATTAACTATCTTTGAAGGTTTCCTTGCTTATTTAACTGGTAAAGAAATCACCGCCGAAGATGACACCCTTAAAAATAAAGAAGAAGCCAAGCAATCAATCGACTTCTCTGCCTTTAATGAAAATAGCACCCTTGATTATGGATACTGCACCGAATTCTTACTCCAACTCTTAGTGTCTAAAATTGATATCCCATCATTTAATATTGATGAGTTCACCAATTGGATGCTTGAACATGGCGAATCCCTTGTTTGTTTTCAAACTGGATCAATCGTTAAAGTCCACATTCACACCAAGAAACCATATGAAGTTATCGAATACGCCCAAAGATTTGGTGAATTTGTGACCTTTAAAATGGAAAATATGGCGCTTCAACATAATTCCTTGCTTAAGGAAGAAGAAGCAAAAGCCAAAGATAGAAAGAAATTTGCAGTTATCGCTATCGCACAAGGTGATGGAGTTATCGACTTGTTCTCTAATCAATTAAAGTGCGATATGGTCATTAATGGTGGCACCACTATGAATACCTCAGTAAGTGAAATGATTGACGCTTTTAACTATGTTAACGCCGATGAAATCATCCTCTTACCAAATGAAACCAATATGATTAAAGCTGCTGAACAAGCTGCAGAATTATATGTTGATAGCAAAGTCTATGTCGTCCCTACCCATAATATTCAAGAAGGCTACGCTGCTTTAAATATGCATGGGGGAGATGAAGAAAATGGAGAAGAGGTTTATAACAATCTCAAGATGGGTGCAGAATCGATCCTCCCATTAACCGTCTTTAAATCTGGTAAAGATGCAAAGATTAACGGAGTGACCGCTCCTAAAGGAAGCTATGTTGGCTCAAGAAACCATAAACTCTTAGCCTTTGCCCCTAGAAGAACTGCCGCGACACTTCGTTTACTTGCTAAAGTCCAAGATATTGAATCTAGAGAAGTAATGTTCATTATCTATGGACAACGCGTAGAAGATGAAGCTGCTCTTGAACTCGTCAGTGCCATCAATGAAAAATATCCAAACATGGAAGTCGGTTTAATCAAAGGACAACAAGATGTCTACGACTTATTAATCGGCTTATATTAAGGAGAAGATAAATGGAAAAGAATTTTACTATTGTTATCGACACCTTAGGAAGTGATAAAGGACCTGAAGCCATTCTTGAAGGTGCTCAAATGGTTCTTGATGAATTCCCAAATGTCAATCTCACTTTAGTGGGTGATGAGGAATTGATTAAATCCAAAGGATTTCCTACTGAAAGAGCGAAAATTATTCACGCTCCTGAAACTGTCACTAATTACGACAACCCAGTAGAAGCATTCTACAAAAAGAAAGATTCAGTCTCTGCCTTTAAAGCAGTGGAAGAATGTTCTAAAGATGAGAACGCTATCGGAGTAATCGCTGCTGGTAATACAGGCGCCTTACTCGTTAGCACTCTTCGTTACTTACTTAACGAAAAGAGAACTAGACCATGCTTAGCCGCCATCCTTCCGAATATGCAAAAGGGATTCACTTGTTTAGTGGACACCGGTGCTTCAATCGACGCTGGCCCATCTCAACTCGTAGAGTTCGCACATTTAGGAAGCGACTTTATGAAAAAACTCTATAAGATTGAAAACCCAAGAGTGGGTTTACTCTCAAACGGAAGCGAACCTACTAAAGGCAATCACCTTGTAAAAGAAACATATCCACTACTCGCTAAAGAAGAAGGCATTAACTTCATCGGTAATGTCGAAGGTAATAAAGCGTTAAGCGGAATGTGCGATGTTCTTGTCGCTGAAGGCTTTGCAGGTAACCAAGTCCTTAAGAATACCGAAGGTACCGCAGTGGCCTTAATTACTGAAATCATGAAATTCGGTAAGAAGACAGGAAACGAAGCGATAGCCCAACAAATCGCTGGCTATTTAATGAAAACCTATGACTTTGAATCTTTAGGCGCTGGCATCATGTTAGGGACACGTAAATACGTATTAAAATGCCGTGGTTCAAGTGGACCAGTTGCCATTAAGAACGCGGTCAAAATATTAGTTAACATCATGGATAACAAAACATTCTACGAATAGAGGTAAAAAATAATGTTAGAAAGATTAATGAAATTAATTCAAGAAAACTTACCAGATAAAGATGTCAGTAACGCTACCGAAGATAGTAGACTCATCGAAGATCTTGGTATGGACAGCATCGGTATGATGATGCTCTCAATGTCAATTGAAGACGAATTTGGTGTTTCTTTTGACGCTCCAGTAACATTCCAAACTGTTAGAGATGTCTTAGAATTCTTAGAAAAGAACGCTACTAAATAAGGGGAAAAACAATGTATCAATTATTTTTTGACACCGATTGCGACGTCTCATTAGAGATTGCTCGTAAATATAATGCTAAACTCATTAGCATGCCATACACCATCAAAGGAGAAGAAATCGCTCCTTATAAAGATTGGGAAAAGTTTGATGATAAAGCATTCTTTAACGCTCTTAGAGCAGGAGATGCAGAACCAACCACTATGGCTTTAAATGTTCAAGAATATCTCACATATTTCGAACCAGTCCTTAAAGAAGGAAAAGATATCCTTTACGTCCACTTCTCCAGAAAGATGAGTGCGACATTTAATAGCTGTGACGCTGCTATTAAAGAACTTCTTGCTAAATACCCAGAAAGAAGAATCCAATTAATCGATACTAGAGGTATCACCATTTGTAGCTTAGAAACATGTATGCAAATTGGTGAACTTTACCTTCAAGGTAAATCAATCGATGAAATCTTAGCCGTTAGTGAAGACATTATCAATCACAGCGCTGGTTACTTCTTTGCTGATAACTTAAAGTTCTTTGCTAGAAGTGGTCGTGTCAGTGGCTTCTCTGCTTTTATGGGTGGAATGATTGGTGTGAAGCCAGTTATCTATCTCTCTCCAGAAGGCACCATGGTTTCTATCGACAAGGCTATCGGACGTAAGAAAGTCCTTGAAAAGATCATGGACTATGTCGTTAAGAAAGAAGACCATATAAAAGATTACCCAATTATTATTGCTCACGGAGATGCACCACAACTAGTGGATGAATTCACCGCGATGCTCAAAAAACAATTTGGTGATGATATCAAATATATGGTTATCCCAGTTAATCCAACTGCTGGTTGCCACTGTGGACCTGATGTCTTAGGTATCGGCTTCCACGCCAAGGAAAGATAATCATGGCGAAAAAAGAACGTAACCTCCAAGACGAACTTCTTCATAGAAAATACAAAAAACCAAATCCATTTCTCTATTTCATTTATTACGCGGTTGGTAGAACTCACCTTTTAGGTGCGAAATACCATCCAGTGTTTGAAAACATTGAAAAAGTGAAAGGACCATGTTTCTTAATTTGGAACCATCAAAGTAGAAGAGATCACACCTTCTTAACTACTGCGAACTGGCCACAAAGACTCAATATTGTTTGTGAATATAATAGCTTCTTTAGAAGCCACTTACATTGGGCCTTCAAAATGGCAAATGTCCTTCCAAAAAAGGTTTTCTGTAACGATATGGCAGGCGTTCGTGCGATGAGAGATATCATTAAACAAAACGGCATCGTCGCTTTCTCCCCAGAAGGAACAAGTTCCATCTTCGGAGATAACCAACCTATCGTTCCTGGCACTGGTAGATTCTTAAAAGCGTTCAATATCCCAGTTTACTGTGGATATATGCAAGGAAGCTATCTCACAAACAACAAGATTTGTGCAGACGACAGAATTGGTAAAGTTTATTATCAACAAAAACTTCTCTTCACGAAAGAAGACCTACAAAAACTCTCTCCTGAAGAAATCGAAGACATCATTAATAAAGAATTCCATCACGATGATTACGAGTGGAATAAAACCCACCACATCGAATATAAATCTAAGGGTACAGTGTGCACCAATTTAGCAGATATGCTCTATAGATGTCCAAAATGTGGACATGAATTCGAGATGGAGGCTCAAGGCAATTACATAAAATGTAATCACTGTGGTAATGGAGCGACAATGGATGACTTCTACGATTTCCATCCATATAACAAAGAATGTGTCATTCCTGAATCACCAAGTGTTTGGGCACATGAAGAAAGATTAAAAATCATTGATGAGATTAGAAATGATCCAAATTATTCCTTCTCGGTTCATGTGAAAGTTGGAATTCTACCAAAAGACCACTATGTCGATAAATCAATGACCACTGAAATCGTTGGTGAAGGTGACTACACAATCGACCATAAAGGTATCCACTTCAAAGGAACAAAAAACGGAGAACCATTCAACTTTGATTTAGATTATAAGGCTGTTTGGACATATCCAATGACTGTCGATTTATCAATCTTCTCCCTCTATATTAATGAGGAATATCATGATTTCTATCCTGACTATCACTGTGTTGGAAAGGTCATCATGTTAACTGAAGAAATGCATCGACTTCACGTCAATAAATTCAAAAACTTCCCATGGTTTGACTACATGTATGAAGGCAAGCCACTCGGAATTGATGAAAAAAAATAAAAGGAAGCAATGCTTCCTTTTTTTGTTGTTTTATTTCTTTTTTGAAGAACTCTTCTTCGTTCCTGATGAAGATGATTTTCGGCTGGAACCTGAAGATGTTTTAGTATAGCTCTTTACGCCTTTTTTTACAGCGGAGGCAATCTTACGTTTAGTTTTCTTACTACCTTTTACGTAGATTATAATCACGATAATCGCAACTACAACTACTCCTGCTCCTATAGCGATATAAAGCAAGTAATTAGGTTTTGGTTTTTCTGCAACTGTTATTGAGATTTCTTTAGTAATTTCAACAGCGTCAACCGTAGCTTTAACAGTAATTTTAGCTTTGCCAACTTTAAGAGCCTTAAGGGTAATTTGTTCACCACTATTGGAGGTTGTCTTTTCAAGTTCAACTACGTCAGCGTTATCTACTGACCAAGTAATTGGGCTACTATTGGCAGAAGTAGCGCTAACCTTTTGGGTTGCGTTTGGTTCTAAGTTAATTGAACGATGAGAAATGCTTAATCCGGCATCGTTAATTCTGTCGGTGTTTGGATTAGCGGCTTTTGACACTGTTGGATCATATCCTGTTCCATCATCATTAGCAGTTCCCCAAATGCAATCTGCCCATTGTGGATAATCAATGAATGGATTTCTATTACCTTGGTAATTACGATAGATTAAATCGTTTCTTTTAATTTCATATTCATCAACTGGGTCAATCTTGTTCCAGGCGAGTAAATCGGAAAGGATGCCCATAGTGACTGGGGTTGTAGCGGTTGAATATACCGCATTTCCATTATCAGTTGCGTAATTCGCGACGAGTAAATTTGGTTCATAATCAGTAATTGTATCTGTTCCAGAGAAGTTATTATAACGTGCCGCCATATAGAAAATGGCACGCGCGATATCACCCTTATCACAATCTTGTGGTTCAAAAACAACATTAGCTTCATCTTGTGGAGATGTGTGCTTGATTGTTCCTTTTTTATTATTTGCAGTATATGCTTTATTTCCTTGATCGCTTACTGCAGCAACAAATCCATATGGATTGTTATTGTGGATACTTTGATTAACTTGGCTATCACCAGCGATTAAGTGATGGAGGTCAGTTCCTGCTGGTCCTTCAGCAGCCTCGCTTCCTTTTCCTTTAAATCCTCTTGATTGACACCAAACGTGTTCTTTATCAAAGTTTGGATTTGAGGCATCTTTTTTAAACTTTGTTGTAGATTGTTGATTATAATCAACGTAAAGCATTTTGATGTATGGGTCTGCCGCAACTTCATTTTTATGATTGAAGTTAGTGATTTGATTAGTAGTTGAATCATATGTACCAGTTGTAATCGCACTAGCAGGGGAATGTTCCCAATCTCGATCAGTAATTGTGTAAATATAAGTGACTCCAGGAGATGACATTCCACCATACTTAAAATAGTTCATATCATAGAGGATACTTTTAAGATTTTTAAGTAAGTTTGTGCCTTTTCTTTCACTTTCTGAAAGAGAAGCGATGCTCGAATAATAATTCTTAATTTCACTAGGATCGACTGGATTTAAATCGATTGTAGTTGGCAAAGTGGTTACCAAAGTTGGGCTACCTGATGTAGCAATTTTATAACTAGAAATTGCTTGAGCTTGTCGATAAGCTTTTGGAACCGCTAAAGGAAACGCTGCAATCGCTAATAATAATGGAAGTGTAATTAAACTTTTTTTCATAAGCAATCCTCTATTCACAATTATTATATGTATGTTTTCATTTCAATTAATATAGAATAAATTAAAATGAAGTCAAAAGTTAGCGATACAATCAGAGAGATGACTTTTAACGCCCTGCTAACCGCGCTTTATGTGGGTCGCTATTGGTGAACTCACCGTGATGGTCGTTGCCTATATCATTTTCTTCTTACCAAGAAAGAACCAGGCGTTCTTTAGAACAATACGCGCTACTCAAAATACTGAATTCAAATTCTAATTGGTTTACAATTATAGAAGGTGATAGTTATGAGAAAAACTAAGATTATTTGTACTATTGGTCCTGCTAGTGATAATGAAGAGACATTAACAAAGATGATTGAAGCAGGAATGAATGTCGCTAGATGCAACTTTTCACATGGTGATCATCCACAACATTTAGCGAGATTTAACATGATTAAACGTGTAAGAGAACGCCTAAATCTCCCAATCGCAATCATGTTAGACACAAAAGGACCTGAATATCGTATTGGTTTATTTGAAAATAACGAGATTGAATTAAAGAAAGATGACAAATTCATTTTTACCACTGATGAAGTGATGGGAAATAAAGAGATGGTCTCTGTCAGTTATAAAAATCTTACAAAAGAACTTAATACTGGAGATCGTATTCTCGTTAATAATGGTTTGGTTATTTTTGAAGTTACAAAAATTGAAGGTAATAAGATTTATACAGTGGTTTTAAATGGAGGCAAACTCTCTAACCGTAAATCAATGTCCTTCCCTAATAAACATTTAAAGCAAAAATTCTTAAGTGACGCGGATAAAGCAGATTTATTGTTTGGTATTGAAAACGATGTCGACTTTGTCGCTGCAAGTTTTGTATCTTGTAAGCAAGATATGTTAGATATAAGACGCTTTCTAGATGAGAATGGTGGCTCTGATATTGAAATTATTGCGAAGATTGAAAATCGTTTTGGCGTTGATAACATCGAAGAGATTTGTGAAATCGCTGACGGTATTATGGTGGCGCGTGGTGATTTAGGAGTTGAAGTTCCATTTATTGAAGTTCCAAGCATTCAAAAAATGCTCATTAAGAAAGTTAGATTAATGGGTAAGATTGTAATTACCGCCACCGAGATGCTTGAATCTATGATTCAAAACCCAAGACCAACCAGAGCAGAAATTTCCGATGTTGCTAATGCTGTTTATGATGGTAGTAGCGCTATTATGCTTTCTGGAGAATCTGCCAGCGGTAAATATCCAGTTGAAGCTACTCGCACTATGGCAGAAGTAGCAGAATTCACTGAAAAGAATATTAATTATGAAAGACTATTTAGAGAAACCAACTTCGAGATTCGTTCTCCAGTAGATGCGGTGTCTCACGCAACATGTGAAATGGCGATTGATATTAAAGCAAAAGCCATTGTTGCTTCTTCGATGAGCGGATATACAGTAAGAATGGTTGCAAGATTTAGATCACCAGTGGATATCTTAGGTGTAACCACTAATAAGAAGGTTTGGTATAAGCTCAATTTATCTTGGGGAGTTCTACCAGCGATGCAAGGCATCTTCAAACACACCACTCCAATGCTTAATAATGCAGTTCTTATCGCGAAAGATAAGTTTGATTTAAAGCAAGGAGATCATGTGGTTCTTACAGGTGGAAACGCCGGAGAAGCCGTCAAGAACTCCACTAATATGATTAAACTGGCAACAGTTGAATAAGTAAAATAAAAGTCCCGTTCCATTAGGTTCGGGACATTTTTAATAGCCTTATTTAGATTATCCGTTAAGGATTTTGATAAGGATTGCGAGGATGAAGAAGATAATTGCCACGATAAGTGTGAGGATGGAAATTACTTTTTCAGCGCCTCTTTCTTTCGTTTTAACGAAAACGTTGAGACCACCACCGGTGATAGCACCAGAAGCACCTTCTGATTTACCGCCTTGTAATAAGCACAAGACAATAATGATGATGCTAGTAACAAGTAAGACCCAATCGTACCATGCGAGCATATCTTTTTCTCCTTTCGCTTTGATTATTGTAAAGAAGTTGAATGATTTAATCAATCATTATTTTTAATTAACCATTCAACTCGGCTTTCATCTCAAGAATAATATCTCTCAATTCTGCTGCTCGTTCAAAATCGAATTCCTTAGCAGCTTGGCGCATTTGTTTTTCTAATTCTTTGATCTTTGCAGTGAGTTGTGAACGTGTTCCGTGTTTAGAAAGTTTAATCATCTCACTTACTTCATCATCTGAATTGTGGATAGGCGCTCTAATCTCTTTAATAATGGTTCTTGGAACAATTCCATTTTCATCGTTATATGCTTCTTGAACACTACGACGTCTATTGGTTTCTTCAATCGCGTTTTTCATGGAGTCGGTCATGTTATCAGCGTACATGATAACTCTACCTCCAGCATTTCTAGAGGCTCTTCCAATAACCTGAATTAAACTACGAGTACTTCTTAAGAACCCTTCTTTATCAGCGTCTAAAATCGCTACCAAAGAGACTTCAGGAATATCTAAACCTTCCCTTAGAAGATTGATTCCCACTAAAACATCATATTTTCCTTTACGAAGTTGATAAATGATTTCACTTCTTTCAAGAGTTTTGGTTTCGTGATGTAAATAAACAACTTTGATTCCTCTTTCTTTAAGGTATTGAGTAAGGTCTTCCGCCATTTTGACTGTTAAAGTAACAATCATCACTCTTTCGTTTTTCTTCACTCTATCGTTAATCTCATAGAGAATGTCATCAATTTGACCACGTGTTGGTCTAATTTCCACTTGTGGATCAAGTAATCCTGTTGGACGAATAATTTGTTCAGCAATTTTTGCATCTGTATGATTTAATTCATAATCGCCAGGAGTAGCTGAAGTACAAATGGTTTGTGGCATCAACTTTTCGAATTCTTCGAAATTAAGTGGTCTATTATCTAGAGCACTTGGAAGTCTAAAGCCATATTCCACTAAGGTTTCTTTTCTGCTTCTATCTCCGTTATACATCCCTCTAATTTGAGGAATAGAAACGTGTGATTCATCAATAAACATAATGAAATCATCTGGGAAATAGTCAATTAAGCAGAATGGTCTTTGACCTGGTTGACGTTTATCAATGTGTCGAGAATAGTTTTCGATACCAGGACACATACCAAACTCTTCCATATTTTCAACATCTTGATTAGTTCTCATTTCAAGACGTTCTGCTTCAAGATATTTTTCGTTATCTTTGAAGTATTGAAGTCTTAAAGCAAGTTCTTCTTTAATGGTTTTGCATGCTTCTTTAATTCTTTCGCGAGTGGAAGCATGGTCATAGGCTGGGAAAATTGGGTATGTGTGATATGAATGTTTAATTTCTCCAGTTAGAAGATCAACTTCATATATCTTTTCAATTTCATCACCAAAAGTATCGAGTCTAATAACTGTATTATCAGTCATGTTAGCAGGAACAATTTCAATAATATCTCCTCTAACTCTAAAACTTCCTGGTGGAGTATCCAAATTATTACGTTTATATTGTGCATTTACGAGCGCTTCATAGAACTCATGTCGGTTAATTTCTTCTCCAACGCGAATATCAAAAACAAGATTGCGATATTCATCAGGATCAGTGAGTCCATAAATAGACGCAACTGAGGCCACAATGATTGTGTCACGCCTTTCTAAGATGGAATTAATCGCACTTGTACGTAACATTTCAATTTCATCGTTCATCAAAGCGGTTTTATCAATGTAAGTATCGCTTTTTGGAATATATGCTTCAGGTTGATAGAAGTCAAAATTAGAAACAAAGTACTCAACACGGTTATTCGGGAAGAGTTCTTTGAATTCGGAATATAGCTGACCAGCAAGTGTTTTGTTGTGGACTAAAATAAGGGCTGGTCTTTGGACTTGCTCAATAATGTTTGCCATCGTAAAAGTCTTGCCCGTACCAGTTGCACCAAGCAAAACTTGAAGCTTCTTTCCGGAGTTAAGCCCATCCACTAATTGAGCAATCGCGGTTGGTTGATCTCCGGTCGGTTTAAACTTCGAAACTATTTGAAATTTACGTGAATTATCAATATTTTTCACACAAAACACCTATTTTTTATTATTTTTGAAATACTTCTTATTACTTTTAAAACCTTCACCATAGACAGCATTTGTCTGTGTAAAAGTGACGAAAGCTTTAGGATCAACAGAAGCAATATAGTCACGAATTTTTTCATATTGTGACTTAGGGAAAACAATACGAAGAATCACTCTTTCTTCTCCCTTATATCCACCCTCAGCGCGAATAATTGTTGCTCCTCTTTCGAGTTCGTTTTGAGCATATTCGCTTATTTTTTGCCATTCAGATGAAATGATATCAACTTGATAGCTCGTTTGATTACGAATGTAGACAACTTCAATAAGGGCAGCAGTTACAAACGCGGATAAAATACCACATAACGCTCTTGTCCATCCGTCGCTTCCAGCGTTTGAAGGGATTTGAATCGCTAAAACACCAATGATAATAATAAGCGCGTCAATAATAAACGAGGAGACGGATTCTTTTATCTTAAAATACTTACTTAATAGTAGTTGAATGACATCAACTCCGCCAGTGCTACCGCCGCCTAAGAAGGTTAAAGCGACACCACCACCGACAAACACTCCGCCAAAGATACCACAGAGTATTAAATTACCTGCTTGAGGGCCATGTTCATTTGTTAAACCAGCGAATTGAGCGGCTAAATTATCAAAGAATGGAACACGAACAAACAAGAACGTAAATCCAATAAATAAAATAGATGATAAAAGTGTCTTAATAGCAAAATCTTTTCCTAAGAAGATTAATCCTAATATCCAGAATAAAAGAGTTAGTCCGCCAGCAAGATAGTCATAAATGTTGATGCTAACAAAGTGTTGGATAATGATCGCAATACCAGAGACCCCACCAGAAACAAGTTCACTTTTAGCAAGGAAGATAACTGATCCGAACGCCAATATAAAAGTTCCGAGGATAACCGCAGTAAAATTGAATATATTTTTGACTAATTTGTTAGGCATTATTTTTGGCCTCCATTTGCAAATAAGCATATAAGAAGTTGTCTATATTGCCATTCATGACACTATTTACATCAACTTCTTCATAGTTGGTTCTATTATCTTTTACAAGAGTATATGGGCAGAAAACATACGAACGGATTTGACTTCCCCATTCAATGTTTTTCTTTTCGCCAACAATAGAATTAAGCTCGTTATTTCTTTTTTCAACTTCAAGTAAGTAAAGTTTGCTCTTTAACATCGCCATCGCGGTTTCTTTATTAGAAAATTGGCTTCTTTCAATTTGGCAAGAAACAACAATGCCGGTTGGTAAGTGGGTAATTCTAACCGCAGTTTCAACTTTATTAACGTTTTGTCCACCGGCGCCACCACTTCGATATGTATCAATCTTTAAATCGGAATCATTAATTTCGATATCAATAGAGTTATCAGTGAATTCTGGGATGACATTAACCGAGGCAAATGAGGTGTGTCTTCTTTTATTAGCGTCAAAAGGTGAAATTCTTACTAAGCGGTGCACCCCTTTTTCGCTTTTTAGTAGTCCGTAGGCGTGTTTACCAGCGATTTTAATGGTAACTGACTTAACTCCAGCTTCTTCACCAGGTTCAAAAGAGATGAGTTGCATCTTAAATCTATGGTTTTCAGCATATAGAACATACATACGATAGAGCATATCCGCCCAATCTTGAGCTTCTGTTCCACCTGCTCCTGGATGAATTTCTAAAATTGCATTCAAATTATCAAACTCACCAGTAAATAATCTCTCGACTTCAAAATCATTAACATCGGTCTTCAATTCTTCAAACGACTGGTTCAATGATTCTAGTAAAGAATCATCACCCATATCTAAAAGCTCACTCAAATCATTGAGGTTAGTTGTTAAAGAGGTATATTTTTCAAATATATTCTTTTTAGAGTTTAGCTCATTAATGATTTCTAAAGCTGATTTTTGATCGCTCCAAAAATCCTCGGCCTCACTTTTAGTTTGTAAGTCTTTGATTTCGCTTTCTAATTTAGCGAGGTCAAAGAGAAGACCCGAGTTGACGGATTCTCTCGCCAACAGCACCAAGTTCTTGTCTAAGTGTAACTAGGTCTTTCATTATTCATTTTCCTTCTTTGGCTCAACCTCTGCATCAACCACGTTTTCTTGGTTTTCTTCGGCGTTTTGCTCAGGAGTTTTTCTTTCAATCTTCACATTAACTAAGTTCAAAACAGCGTCAACACTAGCGATGTCTAAGCATTCTCTAAACATCTTATAGCCTTCGTTAACGTAGTCTTGCAATGGGTTAATATTTGCATAGCTTCTTAAGTGAATGCCTTCTCTTAATCTAGCCATCGCGTCAATGTGTTTAGTCCAGTTTTGGTCAATACATCTTAAAATGAAGTTTCTCTCAATTTGACCTTGTAATTCTTCTGGCCATTCTTTTTTCTTTTCAACATATCGATCATAAATGACTTCACCTAAATCTGGTCCGACATCATCAACATAAGCTTCATCATATAACGCTGCTTTAAGAGATCCAGCAGGTAAGAATCTTGGCTCAACTTCTTTAATAAGAAGTTCACCAGAAATAATTTTATCATTACTGCCAACAGGAACAGCCTTGTTTGCTAAGAACATACCTGTGGTTTTAAAGACTTCATCAATAATGTCAGTAATGTCTTTGCCTTCAATGATACGGTCACGCTTATCATAAACAATTTGACGTTGTTTAGCTAAAACATCATCGTAATCAAGAAGTGACTTACGAATATCAAAGTTTTGGCCTTCAATTCTCTTTTGTGCACTGGTAATAACATTTGACACCATTTTTGCTTCAAGAGCTTCATCACCAAAATTCTTTTCGATGAAGTTTCTCATATTATCAGCGGCGAATCTTACTAGCAATTCGTCGTCAAAAGACACATAAAATCTTGAAAATCCTGGGTCACCTTGACGTCCAGAACGTCCTCTTAATTGGTTATCGATACGACGAGATTCATGTCGTTCAGTACCGAAAACACACAAACCACCCAACGCTCTAACTTCGTCATCGATCTTAATATCGGTACCACGACCAGCCATGTTAGTGGCTAAGGTAATTGCACCTTTCTTACCAGCGTCTTTAATGATTTCCGCTTCACGAGCGTGATTCTTCGCGTTCAACATTTCGTGTGGAAGACCTGCTTCAGTTAATAATTTAGAAATCTCTTCAGAAGATTCAACAGAGACAGTACCAATAAGAATTGGTTGTCCTTTTTCATGTCTTTCTTTAACTTCTTTAATTAAGGCTGCAAGTTTTGGTCCTTTATGAGCGTACACGTAATCAATCGCATCTATACGAATAACAGGCTTGTTCGTAGGCACGCATACTACTCGCATGTTATAAATTTTTCTAAACTCTTCTTCTTCAGTTTTAGCAGTACCAGTCATACCTGCCATCTTTTTATAAAGACGGAAGAAGTTTTGATATGTAATGGTCGCCATTGTGACGGTCTCTTGTTTGATTTCAACGTTTTCTTTGGCTTGAACAGCTTGGTGTAAACCATCAGACCATTCTCTTCCTGGAAGAACACGACCAGTAAATTGGTCAATAATTTGAATTTGTCCTTCTGCGTCGACTAAATAGTCGACATCTCTCGCCATAATGTAGTTTGCACGTAGTGCGTTATGAATTCTATGAACGAGATCTGCGTATTCAGGATCATATAAGTTTTTAATGCCAAACATTCTGTCGGCTTTCGCGTTACCAGAGTCAGTTAAGTTAACAGTCTTCTCTTTAACATCAATTTCAAAATCGGTGTCCTTTTTAAGAGCTTTAACGAAACGATCTGCGACTGTATATTGAGACGCACTCGCTCTAGCGCCACCAGAAATAATGAGTGGGGTACGGGATTCATCAATTAAAATTGAGTCCGCTTCATCGACAATACAGAAATTAAGTCCTCTTAGGACTCGATGTTGCATATCTGTCGCCATATTATCTCTAAGATAATCGAAGCCTAACTCTGAGTTTGTTGTATATGTGATATCACATAAATATGCTTCTTTTTTTTCGCTTGTAGTCTTTGATCTTAAGTTAACACCTACTGTGAGACCTAAGAAACGATAGATTTGGCCCATCCAATTGGCGTCACGTTCACTTAAGTATTCGTTAACTGTAACAACATGCACACCTTTGCCTGCGAGTGCATTTAAATAAACCGCCATGGTTGCGGTTAAGGTTTTACCTTCACCGGTTTTCATTTCGGCAACATCACCAGCGTGTAACACTAATGAACCAATGATTTGCACTTTATAAGGGAATTCACCAATAGTTCTACGAGCAGCTTCTCTTGCAACCGCAAAAGCCTCTACTTTAATGTCATCTAATGTCTTTCCATTTGCAAGCTGCTCTTTAAAGTAAACAGTCTTTTCTCTTAACTCTTCGTCACTAAGAGCTTTCATGGTGTCTTCCAAAGCAATAACTTTATCTGCGATTTTGCCATAATGTCTAATTGCCATTTTGTCGAAAAATCCCATCTTGATACCTCCTATAATAATTCTTTTATATAAAGAATAATTTGCGTTCGATAAATAATATATCACTTATGTATTAGATTTACCTAATACAATTTAGGGAATATTATGTTTTTTCCTCTTGTTTAAATCAATTGTCTTAGCAATTACCAAGACTTTGATGTCTTTTGGTTTGGCACTTTTCACAATCTCAATCATCCTAAAGATTGTTGATCCGGTCGTATATATATCATCGACAAGTAAAATCTTCTTTTCTCTAACTTTTTCAAGATTATGGCCGACTAAAATGTTGTTTACTTTTAACCTATCTTTGCTTGTTTTGTCAGATTGTTTTTCTTTACTAGTCTTTTTAATGACGTCCATCATTTCTAAACCCAAGCATTTATAGATTTCAATAACATGATTAAAGCCTCTTTTCTCATCATCAACTTTACTACTAGGAGCAGGAACTAAAATATAGTCATTAAACTTCCATTTTAAGTAAGTAACATATCTAAAAAGGAAAACATCCTTAAGTTCATAATCATAACAACCTTTAAATTGATAAATAAGCTTCTTGATTGTTTCATTATAGTCATAAATTGCCATCGCTTTGATTGTGCCAATCTCAAAACATTTAAACTTTGCATTCAAAGATGAAAAGCACGTTTCACAAATGATGTTTTTCTCGTGTGAGAAGTTATAAAAAGAATAGTCTTTAATTTCCTTGAAGCATATCTTGCAATACTTTGTTGGATGTTTTAATTGAGACAATGGATTCTTCCATATCTTTTGTAGTCTTGTTAGCAAGATAAATCACCTCTCCTTCTGGGGCATCTGGCTTACGCCCTGCCCTTCCTGCAATTTGCACCAAAGTTCCTGAATCATAGACAAAACTGTCACTTTTGTAGATAATTACCTGTAAATTTCTAACTGTAACGCCTCTTTCTAGGACAGATGTCGTCACCAAATACTTAAATGCTTTTTTACGAAATCCATCAATAATTTGTTCTCTATTTTGCCGCTTTGAATGCACGCAATTTCCACCTTTAATAAATATAGAAATGAGGCGGTATAGCTTTTCACATTCAGAGATTGTTGGAGCAAAAACAAATACTTGCTTCTCATCCTTAATAAATTGTCTTAATTTCACTATTAATTTAAAAAATAATTTATAAATATTTCCCATATAGATTGTTGGAACCGGTAATGGGTGTCTATGAAAACGGATATCAAGCCTCAAAATGTCTTTTCCGGATTTTTTAAAGTACTCAATTGTCTCTTTTGGTGGTGTCGCACTCATCAAAACATAGTGACCACACAGTGATTTTTCAAACATTGAATTTAGAACTGGATCTCCTTTAAATGGAAAGGCATCAATTTCATCCAAAATGATCAATGAAAAGTATTTTTTATATCTATATAGTTGGTGAGTTGTAAGAACAACAATATCTGCTGTTTTGGTAGATGTATGACCTCCATATACTGCTATTACAGAGTTATTTTTAAAGATTTCTTTTAACCTATTATATAATTCGATACAAACATCTCTTCTTGGAAGCGCAAACGCTACTTTTTCACCACAATTAATTGCGTATTTTATTAAATTGAGGCTTATTTCTGTTTTGCCGGATCCACACACCGCAAAAACTAAACTATCAATACCTTTCTTATAGTTCTCAACCAACTTATCTGACAATTCCTTCTGTTCTGGAGATAGTTCACATTCTAGATGTATAGGTGCTTTCTTTGGATAAGATGGTTTATGTTCTACTTCTTCACCTCTAAAAGAAATGCATCTGCGGCAGTAAGGCTTACCGTTAAGATATCCGATAGAATGGATGTCTGTGTTTCCACAAACAGGGCAAGTAAATGAATTACGATTTTCCATTTTTCTTGCCTTTCTTTTTGTGTTTTGATTTAATGATTGTGCTGGATGTTATTGTTGCACGATCATCATCTTGATGCATCTGTGTCCTTCCGGCTTTTTTTATGTCTGGATATGATACGTCAACACCATCTTTTAATTCAATTTCAAAAAGACTAAATCTACCTTTTAGATCTCTCTTCTCTTGTTTAACAATATATAGCGCTTCATTATGTCCTTTGATAGGATTAGATTTAATTATCCAATTCTTTTTACCACCTGATGTTTTCGAGTGAGTAACTCTATGAAATACATAAGTATTTCCCTCCTCATCGACAATATATGCAGGGTGATTATTTTTAAAATATATTCTAAAGTGTCTTCTATATTTATTCATATTCTTCTCCTTTTGATTAAATATATTTACAAGTTGTCATACAGAGCTAAATAGGCTCAGGCAACCGCGCACCAATTGGCAGCTCAATCTGCCCTATGCACTAAGTCCACAATGGGCTTTTTATTTGATTCTTGCTTATTTTGTATGCTTTTGGTTAAATGTAACTATGGTCGTGGTCATCACTAGTTTGATGCCGACTCACAGGAAACTGTGCAGCTCCATTAACGGGGCTTTTTTTATTTTTCTACTCATTTTAATCGCCTCCTTTATACTGTGTATTTCGTGTCTTCAAAACAAAAACCCCTTCATATATATAAGTGGGCGATTTTTCGATTTTCTTAACTAACTTTTTTTATTATTTTGCCAAAATAATCTTTTATCAACTTGTTGATAACTTTTTTGAACAAAAATAGACTTGCAACCAATAGTTGCGTTTTTTCAAAGCAGAATTGGTGGATTGGTGTATATTAAAGAATGTAGTATTTAACCGTAAACACGGAGGAAACCGATTATGACAATCAAATTAGGAAACAGACTTGCGGAATTAAGAAAAGAACACCACTTGTCTCAAGAAGAACTCGCAGAGAAACTAAATGTCTCACGTCAAGCAATCAGCAAATGGGAATGTGGAGAATCATCACCAGACACCGATAACTTAATTGAATTATCAAAGATTTATAATATTTCTTTAGATGAACTCGTGGGTAACGCACCTGCAAAAGAAGAGATCAAGGATAATGCAAATAGAAAATCGTTCTCTCTGTCAGATGATGAAGGCAACAGAATCCAATTCGTCAAAGGCGAGGATGATGACGATGAAGATGATGACGAAGATGAAGATGATGACGAAGACAAAAACGACGAAAGAAACCACCCAATCTTTACAACAATAAGTGTTATCGTCTCATGCGCTGTCACTATCGGAGTTGTCGTTGCATACGTCTTACTTGGCACATTATTAGGATTATGGGGTAAAGCTTGGGTGCTATTCTTATTAATCCCAATCATCCCAAGTTTAATGAGTTCAATATTTTATAAAAAAATGCATGCGTTTGCGTATCCAGTATTAGTAGCATTTGTCTACTTAATGCTTGGTATGTGGTATCCAGGCGGATATTGGCATCCATGGTGGCTTTTATTCTTAAGCATTCCTGTATATTATGCGATTGCAGAAGCCATTAAAAAGATTAAGATGATTAAAGCAGACCAAAATCAATCAAAGTAAATGAAAAGATCACTTCCAATTTAGGTTGTGATCTTTTTTTATTTATTATCTAAATAATAAGACTCTAATGACACCAGGAATGGATTCAAATCCAACTGGCTCTTCAGAAACATCCGCAACTAACGCTCCGAATGAACCTTTGACTCCATTAACCATATTTGTGGATTTTATATGTTTCATTAATTCAGGAAGCACTGTTTCATTATTTTCAAACAACACAGTGACACGTTTTCCGGTTCTCTTTCCTAAAGAAAGGTTTGGATAGTTAACTGAATTTTCAATATTTCCACATTCGAGGAATCTTTTTACTTGGCGGGCCGCCATTGCAGCACAATTATCTTCCGCTTCTTCTGTAGAAGCACCTAAGTGAGATATCGCTATAACTCCATCCATATTCGCGGTCTTGTGATTTGGGAAATCGGTAACATATTTTCTAACTTTGCCACTTTCAAGCGCAACTTTAAGGTCATCATCATTCACTAAAGCATCTCTAGCAGCGTTAATAACGATTACACCATCTTTCATCTTTGAGAATGCATCTTTATTTAGCATTCCTCTAGTGGCGTCCATAAGTGGAACGTGAATAGTGATAAAATCACTATTTCTATATAATTCATCATTATCAACGAACTTTGCTTCTTTAAGAAGCTCAGCGTTTCTTTCTCTAACGGCTTGGCTTGGCTCCACTGCTAAAACTTTCATTCCGAGTTTACTTGCTGCGTCCGCCACCAAAGCGCCAATCGCACCACAGCCAATCACGCCAAGAGTTTTTCCCATGATTTCAGTGCCGGCAAAAGCAGATTTTGCTTTTTCCATGGTTTTATTAATCTCTGGATCTTCTTTATTTGCTTTGACCCATTCCATTGATCCTCTAATATCACGACATGCGAGTAACATCATCGCAATAACTAATTCCTTAACGGCGTTTGCGTTCGCGCCAGGGGTGTTGAACACCACTATGCCTTCTTTAGCAAATCGATCTAAAGGAATATTATTAACACCTGCTCCAGCACGAGCGACACATTTAACGGATTTTGGTAGTTCCATCTCATGCATGGCTGCGCTTCGAACAAGTATAGCGTCCACATTTTCTTGTAGGGAGTCGCTTATTTTATAATCTTCTGGCAGTTCTTTGAGTCCAACCTGGGATATTTTATTCAAACAATGAATGTATCTCATTTATGGGCCTCCTCGAACTCTTTCATATACTTCACTAAGGCTCTAACTCCATCCATAGGCATCGCATTATAAATAGACGCTCTTAATCCACCGGTGGATCGATGTCCTTTGAGGTTTGTAAACTTATATTTCTTTGCACCCTCTAAGAATTCAGCATCTAATTCATCGCTTGGTGTTCTAAAGGTAACGTTCATTAATGAACGCGAGTCTTTTTCCACCGTTGTTTTATAGAAGTCAGACGAATCTAAATAATCGTAAAGAATCTTAGCTTTTTCTTCGTTTACTCTTGCTCTTTCTTTTAAGCCACCATTTTTAAGTAACCACTTAAAGACTTTTCCACATAAATAGATACCGTATGTTGGTGGGGTGTTATACATTGAGCCGTTTTCAGTATGAGTGTTGTATTTAAGATAAACAGGTAATTGCAGATCAACACTTCTCGCCACTAAGTCATCGCGGATAATAACGATTGTTACTCCGGCAGGGCCAACGTTCTTTTGCGCACCAGCGTAAACCATACCAAACTTTTTGATATCGATTGGTTCGCTTAAGAAGCAAGATGACATATCACAAATTAATGGAATATCACCAGTGTCTGGATATTCTTTGAACTTAGTTCCATAAATTGTGTTGTTGTCACACATATAGACGTAATCAGCGTCTTTATTAACTTTTAAATCCTTCATAGAAGGAATGTATGAGAATTTCTTATCTTCACTGGAGGCAATAATTCTCACTTCACCACATAATTTTGCGTCGTTAATAGCTTTCTTTGTCCACACACCAGTGTTGATAAAATCAGCCTTCTTATTAACAGTCATTAAATTCATTGGAATCATTCCGAATTGAAGAGTGGCTCCACCTTGAAGGAAAAGCACACGATAATTATCAGGAATTCCAATAAGTTCTCTTAAATCCGCTTCTGCCTCATCAATGATTTGTTGAAAGACTTTGCTTCTGTGGCTCATTTCCATAACAGACATGCCACATCCACGGTAATCAAGCATTTCTTCTGCGGCTTCTTTTAGAACTTCTTCAGGAAGCATTGCTGGTCCAGCAGAGAAATTATAAATACGCGCCATAAATAAACTCCTTTTACTTAACTATTTTTTTGGCTTCTAAGTAATATCTTTTTTCATTCGCATGGCCCATAGAGAACGATTTTCTCGGAAGCACGAGATCGCCCGCAATATAATCAAAGAGATCATCTTTAGTTAAAGCAGGCATCGCTATTGCGACTGAATCAGGATTTTTGTTGCTAATAGAGATCAACTCTTCTTCATCATGAATGAAGTCAATTTTCACGCTTGGATGGTCTTTTAAATATTGATCCAAGAATGATTGAATGGTTTTATACGCCATCGGGGCGTTTTTATCCATTCTTAGTTCTTCTTTTCCTCTACGATAAGAGTATGTGAAGGAGACGAAATCTCCATTAGTAGCGTTTCTTAATTCGTTAAAAAACGAATCGTCGACATTAAACAAGATACGATGGATTGGTTCAAATATAATTCCTCCATCGTAAAGATTATTAGCTTCCACTAAAGCAAATCTAGCAGGATGATTCTTTCTTTCCTCTTCGGAAAGGCCTTTCTTAATCAAATCCCAGTGTGCTTTTGCGGTCGCTAAGGAGTGGTTTCCATCTCCAACAATGAAGAGTAAACCATTTCCAACTTTGTTATATAAATCATCAAATTGTTTAATAACTTTTTGAGTATCAGTGACTTTATATCCACGGATATGTCCACCATCTTTGTTAAGTTCAAAGTCATAGACCTTTTCTAACTGATCTCTATTTTTATAGAGATTCTCAACAATTGTTCTCTCTTTATCATCAAAAAGAACAAGGACGTGAGGAAGTTCAACCTCCGCATCTTTTCTAATTTTTAATCGAGGAGGAATTCTTTCCACAATTGTTGCTTCGCTAGCTTTAATCTTAGCCTTGCTACCTCTTTCATAAGAATAATCTTCTAAATCTATAGAAAGAACTAAGCCTAGCCTTCTAACTCCATATGAAGTAACTCTTTCAACAAGAATAAAACATTCCCCAATATCCACTAGGTCACCATTATTGATGTATCGTTTAATATTATTATTAATATTTTGAATATATGACTTTTCGTCAGTGTTCTCTAAATAGGCTTCTGGATAAATCATATGGAACGTTGATACTGAATTATCGACTTCTTCTTTTAAAGAGTTCCAATATTCCAAATTGCTTGTGTATTGATCACAGGCAATAACAGCGTATTTAGACATATCAACCCCAGGACGAGGAAGATATATGTGCGGAGCCTTTATAGTTCCAATCATTAGCACACTCCTTGGGCTAACATTGCATCATAAACCTTCAAGAAACCCGCTATATTGGCGCCTAAAGCCAAATTACGTGGTTGTCCAAATTGAACTGCTGTATCGTGACATGCCTTAAAGATTTTCTTCATAATCTCTTCAAGTTTTTGATCAACTTCTTCAAATGTCCACGCTAAGTGCATAGCGTTTTGTGACATCTCTAAGCCAGAGACCGCAACTCCACCAGCGTTACTTGCCTTACCAGGAGCAAATAAGACATCATTAGTGTTAAAGAATCTAATTGCTTCAACATCGGTTGGCATATTTGCGCCTTCTACAACCATAAAGCATCCATTCTTCTTAAGAAGTTCAGCTTCCTTAAGAGCAATTTCTCCTTGGGTTGCACATGGGAGAGCAATATCGCATGGGGTTGACCATAAGCCTCTAGGTCCTTCGTGCCACTCCGCTCCTTTATGTGCTCGCACATAATCTTTGGAGAACATTCCTTTTTTCTTACTCATTTCGACGATATATGGAACATCTAATCCATTTGGATCAGTAACATATCCTTCAATATCACTCATACCAACAAGGATTGCTCCTAATTGGTTGGCTTTTTCTGCTGCCATACCACCGACTTTTCCACATCCAGAGATAATCACTTTCTTACCTTTGAAATCAGTGTTGAAATATGTCTTTAACATTTCTCTAGCGTAATAGAGTAGTCCATATCCAGTAGCCTCTGGTCTAGCAAGTGAACCTCCATAGGAGATACCTTTACCAGTAAAAACACCAGACCACTCATCTCTAAGCTTCTTATAGTATCCAAACATATATCCAACTTCACGAGCGCCAAAGCCTAAATCTCCAGCAGGAACATCAGTGTCTGGCCCGATGTGTCGATATAGTTCACTCATAAAGGACTGGCAGAATCTCATCACTTCTCCATCGCTCTTTCCACGTGGGTCAAAGTCCGCTCCTCCTTTACCTCCTCCCATAGGGAGACCAGTTAAACTGTTCTTAAATGTTTGTTCAAATCCTAAAAACTTAAGAATAGATAAGTTAACGGATGGATCAAATCTCATTCCGCCTTTATATGGTCCGATCGCTGAGTTGAATTGAACTCTATATCCTGTATTGACACGGATTTTACCACTGTCATCAACCCACGGAACTCTCATTTGAATAATTCTTTCAGGGACGATTAATCTTTCTAAGATTGAAAATTGTTCAATTCTTGGATCTTTTTCCACAAGGAAATCCATGGAATCAAAAAATTCCTCAACCGCAGCAACAAATTCCTTTTCGTTGCCATATCTTCTTTTGACATCCTCAAGAAGATTGTTTAAGTATGCACTTTTATACATATGTGTAGCTCCTATATAATTGCACTGCAAAACAATTTAATTTGCGCAACTAACTATGCTTTATCTGCATGAATTAGAATATCACACTCTTTATTGAAAATAAATATATAGAAAAAAGCGACCCGTTGGCCGCTTAATCTTATATTAATATAACTTATGAGTTAAACTTTCGTATTCAGCGTAAAGCTTTAAGCACGCCTTACGATCAAGTTCGATAACAAGTTTTTCTCTTTCTCCTGGCTGTTGCATTTGATAGAA
>OCTW013385015.1_pt1 | contig 33076 bp, 54 predicted proteins | sample 1539671 | NCBI WGS metagenome assembly OCTW01 (sample SAMN02144230, study PRJEB22623) | gut metagenome | biome: sheep rumen | host: Ovis aries | place: New Zealand | reverse complement strand
GTGGATATGAGATCATCTACCGAAACGCTCTTGACGGTATCGGCGATAAGCACCTAAGCGATGTCACCGAAAAGGACTTGCAGGAGTGGGTGAACACGAACGCTTCTACGTATGCGCCGAAGTCGGTCAAGTCGCAGTTCGGGCTTGTCACCGCTGCTCTTCGGCAGCACAAGATACTGCTGGACTATTCCGGCATACTACTTCCACGAATTTGCAAATGTGAACCTATCATTCCGACTCTCGAACAGATCGCTACTATCCTGAGCATGGTAGAGGGAACGAAAATCGAGCTGCCGGTGACAATAGCCGTCACACTCGGACTTCGGCAGTCTGAGATCGCAGCGCTCAAATGGTCAGACTACGACGGCGAGCACCTGAGCATTCACGCAGCAGTCGTTCCAAATCCCGACAATAAGCTCGTGCGCAAAGAAACGACCAAATCCGAGGCTTCGACTCGCATCATAGATGTAGACGAGCTCTGCAAACAGCGGCTTGACCGGGCTGAGCGAAAGTCTGAATACATCTCGGGGCTGACTCCACGCCGTGTATTAGTGATTTTTCAAAAGCTGTGTGAGAAAAACGGGCTGCCGAAGTTCACGATGCACGCCCAGCGACACGGGAACGCTTCGATGATGCTTGCAAACGGTATTCCCGACAAATACGCTATGGCTCGGCTCGGGCAGTCTTCTCCGAACATGATAAAGAACGTCTATCAGCATCTTTATTCTGATAAGCAGAAGGAATATAGCAAGACTATTTCCGATACATTTTCAAGGGTTGTTGCCACGAATATTGCCACGAGCAAATAAAAATAGCATATTTACGCCGCTTTATTTATATATTCGGAATGTTCAAATCTCTCTACTCACCCTTGCAATAAAACCGCCTATCTACGTTTAAATGCGCAGGTAGGCGGTTTTCTTTATTTGTGCTGTTTGTAAATTATAAGCAATTGTAATGATTTATGACTATTTTTCATAATTACTTGTCACGAAAATTGCCACAAAAAAGAGGGCTGCATCAGTCCTCTTTTTCTATCTCGGTGATAGCTATTCCGTCACCGTGCAGGTAGGTCTCGGGATCGTTCTCTATTCCGTCTTCATCGTAGACCTCTAACTTTGCCACAAAGCAGACCTGGCCGAAATAGAAATCATATCCGCCGTTCGATCTGAATTTCTCAAGTCTTGCGCTGTACTTTTTCAGCGCTTCAAGTGCTTCCTCTTCTGTCTTGAAGATCTCGAGCGGTGCGCCTATCTCGGTGTCCGCTTCTACAAAATCCCAAGCTGACTCGAAATAACGGCATTCGCACGATGCCTCGAAGATTCCATAGCGGAAATCGCTCTCGATTGTTTCTTCTGACTTGACGAATACTTCGTCGATGCTGCACCCGAGTGCCTGCGCTATTTTCAGGGCGTTTTCAAGCTTGATGCCTGCTATGTTGATTTTTCCGCTCTCGTACTCAGCTATGCGGCCCTGGCTTGTTCCGACCGCCTGCGCAAGCTCTGACTGCTTTATGCCCTTAGCCTTACGGATCTCTCTTATTTTAGAATTAAGAGTTTTTGTAATGATCTTTTTCATGTTTTTTCCTCCTTATCCTTTTATAGCTTTCATCAGTCCGTTAACTGTTGTTATTCTGGTTTTTTCTGCCCAATCTGTAGCATATATCAGAGGCTCATCATCGCCGCCAAAACCAATCTGCACGCCCTTGATTTTATATATGCCCTTAGCCTTCAGTTTTTCATTATCATGTGCGCCAAAAAACACGGATTTCAGGCTGTTCATCCAATTCTCAGTAACAACTGAAATACCAATTTCAGGGCGATCTTCGGCGTAGTTATACGAATTTTTATAAACTGAACCATAGCTATCAACTATTGGTTCTCCGATTCTATAGAATGTTCTTTCTTCTACTGTTCCAATTTTATCGCCATACTCCATAGCAGCAGATACTATATTCATTGCCTCAGCATCTTTATATCCGAGCTCCCACAGTGCTTCGACTACTTCAGATGTATTCATATTTTTCTCTTTGAACTCTTTTCCCAGATTGAAAAGCTTGATTATAGTCTTGATGCCGTATGCATTATATGTCATAGTTCTTACCTCCTAAATGTTTCGGGTTGTTTCGTTTTCCTTGATTATATAATATCACATTTGTGTGATATTGTCAAGGGGTTTTCAGCAAAATTATTGTTTTTGTGTTATATTTGTATACCTGCACATACCACAGATGATATATTTGTGCATAATATAAAAAAGCCCCTCCCGAGCCGAAGCCCGAGAGGGAAAAACACTTGATGTGCTTTGATTGCTATATTTTCTTGACATCAGCCATATTTACCCACTTGTCTGCGCCTTTAATCTTGCCCCAGGTGGTACCTGCATAAGATATCGTTTTTTCGACAGTCCACTGTGAACCAGCAGGATATGGACCATTCACAGCCGGGTGGTCTTTTCCATCGTAGGTGTAGCAGCCGTGAACTGCTGATACTCTGTACTCGGTCGGCTCGAAGCCGTTCTTGCCCTTTTCCTTTATCAGCTTCGGGTAGTCTACGTAGCAATAATCGTGGTCTACCCTGCCCGATATGCCGTCCACATACGCCGTGCTGCTGTTCTGCCATACTCCGTACTGACCCGAATAGTTCAGCTTGCTGCCGTATTCTGCGATAGCAAGGGCTTTCTTATCTCTGATATCCGAGCTGACATAAGCTGTAAGTGCGGAACGGTAGATGTAAAGTCCTACCCAATAGCCAGCTTTCTCCAGTACATCAAAAAACGCCTTGATGACCTCGTTCGTTTTCCCACTCTTGAACAAGGCATATTCCTCGACATCGTAATAGATAGGAAACTCAAACTTCTTGCCCTTGAGGAGAGCAAGGCAACACTGCGCTTCTCTGCGTGCTTCTGCTGCATTCATAGCGTAGGAATAGAAATACACGCCCACGGGAATGCCGTTCTTCTTGCACTGTTCGTAGTTGTACTCATAGTACCTGTCTATCTGTGAGGGATAGCTGAGCGTATCGCCGTATCCTGCTCGGATAAGGGCAAACTGCACGCCTGCTTTTTTTACTCTTGCCCAGTCTATCTTACCCTGCCATTGTGAAACGTCTATTCCGCTTGTCATATCTTAGCCCCCTGTCCCGAGATGAAGGCTGTGTATTCAGCTATCAGCTCCGTGTTTTCTTTCCAAATCTCGTATACCTCTGCTGTTGTGCAGCCGTGTTCCTGTGCTGTTCTGTCGGCGGTCTCGCCGTATGCCTTTGACTTGCAGATACTCTTAATCATCTGTTCGCTCATTATTCTGCCTCCTTTATCTTGCCTTTTATTGCCATTTCGGGCTGGTTGTAGGATAGCTGGTCATCATAATGAAATCCCTTAAATGCAGCGATGAATAAATCAGTGGAAGGAACATTTGTCTCTATATCCCCGAACTCTGACATTGACAACGTTTGTCCTTCGGTAAGGGGACTTTCGCCGAGGTTTATTGTTTTCCTTGTAATCAATGTCACTGTGGGGTCTGCTGAAGAAATAGGAGCAATTCCGACACCTATGTTCAGTACATAGCCATTTTCCGTCTTTTCACCTACGCCGAGCTGATAAGGCTCAAATTCGGGAGATGTGTCGGCAGCTCTGAGCATTAAATGCAAAACAACATTATCAAATGTTACCTGCGGCGCAACCCTTATTCTGTGCGAAAAAGTGTGGTTCTCAGGTAGTCTTACCGTTGAGTCTCCGCCAAAGGATTCAGCTACGCTTGAATTGTCAGTTTTTCTTGCATATGCGTTCGACGTTGCGTCCCATATACGATAACTTGCAAACTCTGAACCACCCGATATGATATAGTCACCATATGTTGCGGAATATGAGTATGAGATGACAAAGTACTCACCATCAGTTCTTGACGTTCCGTTAAGTGTGATAGTGCCTGCGGTTTTATCTATCGTATATGACAAATTTGCGCCGCCGTTCGTATATCTACCCGATGACAGAGTAAGTTCGACCAAATTCTTCCCCACATCGTCATTCCCGTATATCACCCAGTCACGCAGCTTGCTCTCGGACGTTCGGAAAAATATCGGAAGTCTGCCTGTGAGCGTTTTGATGCCACTTTCGGCTGCGCTCTTACCCCACAGCTCTGCGTAGCTGTCGCTTACCGGCAGCCCTTTACTCGCTTTCAATGCGTCATATAGTGTCATCGCCCTTGCCCCTTTCGATTATGTTCTTGATGCCAGAGAACAGACCGCAGGCGCTCAGACCGATGGCAAGACCTATCATTACGCCACGAAGCAGCCCGAGTTTCATTTCGTGACCATAAACCACGAGACCGCTGACAAGCCCGAGCAGAACGTCCACGAGCGGAATGTATTTCGCATTCAGCCCGAGATTCTTCACGAGCTGAGCCAAGCCAATGATAAGTGCCACCTGTCCTACAGGTGCAAGCAGATAGTTTATAAGTTCGTCCATTACTTCGCCCCCTCCAAGTCAGATATGCGGTGATTCGCTACCGCTATTTTTTCTTTTTGAATCTCCATTTCCTGCTCGAGCTTATAAGTCCGCTCGATCAGGCTGTTGTGCTTTTCGACCTTTTTTTCAAGCTGCTCGACTCGGTATTTCATCAGCTTGAAGCCTGAATAGCTTCCTATGCCCGTACCGACAAGCGATGCAAGCGCTACTATGACAGTATCACTCATTTAGTCACCTCCGCACTTGATGACGTAGGTGAACGAGATCAGGTCGCCGTAAGCCGCCGTTCTTGTCGGGACTATCTGCCTTGCGAGCATAAAACGATTGCCTGTGCTTGTGAAGTATTCGAGGTCTATCTCATTGATCTCCACGTCATCGTCGATGCTGAAAACGTAGGTGTAGAGCAGATCGCCGTTGTCGGCAACAACGACATTAGCTGCTGCTTGTGAACCGCCTGCGGATATGCAGTGATACTTGCTCTCGACTATCGGGCTTTCAAGGCAGTAGTCATCTGCTGTCGGTGCTGTCGTTCCCGATCCGAGCCGCATTATCACTCCGCTGTTGCTTGCAAGCACTTCCGGGCGGAGCGACTGCATTGAAAGCGTAGTATTCTCAATTGTTCCGTCAATTTTTGTGAAATCCCGTCTGCCGCTCCTGTTTGCAGCCTTGTCAGCAATGACAAGTGCGCCGTTTTTAACTATCATATATCTTCCTCCCTCACTTCGTCTGTGATCGAATTCGTCTGAATCTCACTGTACTGCGGCAGTGTCGGAATTATCGGCGCTTTGCGGTTTCCTCTGCCGATGATCTTCTTGATTCTGATATTGTACTGAGCATCCTGCCCTTGTTCAGCCACCGCCATAGTCTTGGCCGTGCCGCTTGATAATGTCGCCTTGTCGTTCATAACAATACGATATGGTGTCATTAGTTCGATTTTCTTTTCAGCCGTGAATGCATATCGTGCCTGCGTCTCTTCAAGACTATAGTAAATCCCATCATAGCCGATAGCCGTCATCTGAACATCAAAACTCAGAACGAGCAGGGTGTCCAGTGTCTGCGGCATCTGAATAATAACTACTCTCTCGGTATCTCCGTAGGGGTTCAGGTCGTAGCCGCCCACGTGGATCTCCAGTTCATCGAAGTCAAGAGGGCTCCTTGACAGAATTATTCCATTGTTCGAGTAGGACTGATCGTCGTTTTCCTTGTCGTATTCGTATATCGTCACGGGCTGGAGCTTGGAGATGTACGATGTGAGGATGGCTATCTGATTTTGAAGATTTCCTGCTGCATCTTCCGACAGCTGCCCTTTCATCTCATCGAACCAGGTGTCGAACTGTCCGTCAAGACTGGTGAAATAGTCTTCATACCCCACAGGCGAAGTCACCCAGCCGCAGACCGTTCTATCCCCTCGGGTGTCATAGATCGTCACATTTGAGGCGTTCGCCTTGACAAGAATGTCTGCAAGTTTCAGCTCGTAGATTGTGTCCGTTCTTACGGGTGAAAGAGCTGTCGGCGCAGCCGAAGCCGAGCCCTGACGGTAGACCGCTTTCACCTCACGAACTGCCGTGCTCTTATCCAGCCTGATGAATACTGCGTCCATTCTGCTGAGCGTTCCCGTCGGCGGCGTGATAGTCGCTATCGCCTTGGCTGTATCATTCAGGTAGTAGTGCCCCTCTATCCACGCCCGACCGACCGCCATTGATACGTCAAGTCCAGTCGCTGTGATCTTCAAGTCGTCTGCGCCCGAGCGCCGAACGCCGTTGCTGATGAATGCTTTGAGGTTGTCGCAATAATCATTGGCATTGTATTTCCTGTCATATTCGCCCCCGACCTCGAGAGCGTTGAAAAATCCGCTTTTCTCAGCCATTGTCTATCCCTCCAAATTCTATTTTTAATGTGTATCCGCCTTCGTCCTGAACCTCCGTAGCGTTCAGGACCCGAACGCTTGCATATAGCCCGAGCTTTTCATCTTGCAGGGTGACTATATCACCCAGCCAAAAATCCACGCCGAACTTGAAAGGCGAGCGTTCGAGATTGATTTCACTTGTGAATGTTTCTTCGATCTCGAGCTGTTTCAGCTCTGTTGCTGCCTGCCCTGTCAGCAGCTCGGTGTATTCCGCATCTGTGTAGGTCTTTTCTTCTTCCCCGTCCTTATATTTACGGGGAACGTTCACTGCGTTCACGAACACCTCACGGCGCTCAAAGCCTGTCGCTGTTCCCAGCGTAGCATAGAACCGGTCAAGCCCTTCGCCCTCGCCGCCGATAAGTGCGAAGTTCTTCAGCGGCGTGCTGTCAGTGAGGTATCCGGCAGACAGGAGATTGTCGAAATCCTCCGAGAATACCACAGGCGCATTGCCAGCCGTGTTCCCGATGCTCCTGTCCTTGCCCTCATAGCAGTCATAGACCAGACCGCCCGATATCTTGATATACGAGCCGCAGGAATATTCCTGCAAGATGCTGTCCGTAAATTCGAGCAGATTCTGATAGCTCGACTGTCTTGAACTGTTTTCGCCCTCGTCGGTCGCTGCGGTGATGGTCTTGGTAATGCCGCCGTCCGAACCCCGAACGATGCCGAGTGTTCTTGCTGTTCCTGCGCTTGCGCCTGCCTGCGCCTGAACTACGCCTTGAACGGCCTGCGCCACGTTTCCGCTCACTCTCACGGGTGTGATAGTATGACCGCTGAGCTGATAGCACAGCCGCCTGTCCAGCAGACTCTTGCACATTCTGCCCCTTGCAGCTATCATAGCGCCGTTGTCGTTGTCGTCCGTGAACTCTATGCTTTCGATGATGCCCGCTTTATTGTCCGCTGGCTTTGAAACGTAATTGCCTTTCTTCAGCAGCTCTCTGCTTGCAGGCGTGAGACTGGCGAATATCTCGAATTCACCGCAGCCGTAGTATTCAGTTTTCCAAATCACAGACTGCACGATATCCACCACGCCCGTAAGCGTGAACGTGCTGTCCCTCACTTCGATGTATTCTATCATATATACAGCCTCTTATATTCCATCGTGAAGTAGATGCTATTCACGCCCTCGTCTGCCGATATCGTGAACCTGTTGTCGCCTGTCTGCAATTGCAGAAAATGAGATCCCTCGGCTATCTTATTCAGGATATTTACGCCGTTCTTGGTGATGCTCTTTTCGCCCTTGACGGTATTTATAATGACTTCGTCATTCTCTTGCAGGGTGTCGTTGATGCCGATGAACCGCCCGTCCTCTGCGGTGAGCCTTGGATTCACTACCTCGCCCGTAGCTATCATAGTGATCTTCATTCCCGTCTCTACGTCCCCACGGTTCACGAGATGCTGCGAGAGATCATTGTCGAACGTTCCGAGCACGATACCTTCCTCGGGGAACGAAACGGGAAAATGATGCATATTTATGATTGGCGAGATCTCAGCCTGAACCGCCTCACTGTCTACCCAGTACGGCATTGCGCAGTACAGCGTGACAGCCATTGTGCAGCCCTGCGTGAACCTCGGTAGATCCACCGAAGTGACTATTCCCTCGAGCCTGATGTCCATATCATCACACACTATATGCAGCGTTCCCGGCAGTTTCGGCTTCACATATTTCATCACATATCTTTCAGCCGCCTGAATGCCTGCTGACTGTTTCAGGCGAAGATACAGGGTGACTTCACGGGGCTGAGCCTGCACGCTGTTCACCACGTCTCCGTCCATATAGGGAACTACCACGCTTGCGACATTGCTGTTCAGCGTAGTCAAGCCTGCTATATCAATGAGATTGAAAAAATCATTGCTGAAAAGCGGCATCGCTGCGCCGTCGGGCGCTATGAATTCAAATATTTCTATCATATCCTATCCCCTCGCCAGCTTTATGGCTTTGTTGATCTCCTGCTTTGATTTCCATAGCTCATAGCGGCTATGCGCCGAAGTATAGTTGTTCGTCTGATTCACTGTCACTCCGCCGCCTATCTGTGCGCCTATGCGCTCTGCGAGCTTGTCTATCCAGCCGGTGTTATTTTCGAGTGGCATTACTACCTCAGCGCCTGCTTCGCCTATGATCGCCTGCGTTGCGTGCCTTACCACGCCGCCCTTGGCAAAATGTCCACCACCGCCACGGAGCGAAGTCTTGAAGGCTTCCCAGTCCTCGTCTGTTATCTTTCCTTGTTGCTTTTCGATTTTTTTCCTTGCTTCGTCCGAAGTGAGCCAGTCCATATTTGACTCCCAAATCGAGTTGTGAGCTTTTGCAACGAAACTTTCAATCCCGTCCCATGCGTTTGAAAAAAAATCGCCTATTTTTCCTGCGACTTTCTCGCACCATAGATATGTTTCGCCGAGCGTCTCGCCGAGCGCTGAGGTGAAATCAAATAAGAACGTCGTAGCGCCTTTGACCGCATCGCCTATCATTCCGAAACCCTGCTTGATGGTCGGACCGTATTCCTCTGCCAGCTCGCCCACAAATGCGCCCATGTCGGTCTTTACGCCCTGGATAGCGACGTCTATTGCATCAAAGCCGTCCTGCGTATTTTCGTAGGTAGTTTTAACCGTGCCCTCTGAATTTTTAAGGGTGTCTACAAAATCGGTATAGTTCGTTCTTCCTGTCGTGATAGCATCCGCCAGCTCAGGTCCTGCCTTCTTGCCGAATGTGTCGAATGCTATCTTTGTTTTTTCGGTTTCGGTAGGAGCTGCCGCTATTGCAGCCATTGCCTTGTCGAATTCTTCCTTGGCGTTTTTGCCCTCGCTGCCCCAGTTCTTCACTGCCGTGGACAGTCCGGTGATAGCCGCATCAGTGTTCACGCCTGCGGCCTCAAACTGCGTAAGCATCGCTATGGTGTCTTCGACATTGAAACCGAGCGCCCTGAACGTAGAGCCGTTCTTGGTGAGCTTATCGGCGAGGGTGTCCACGCTCACTCCGCTCACCTGGGCAGCCTTAGCCATCTGATCGAGCAGCTTTGCGTAGTCTTTATCCTGCATTCCTGCCGCTTTCAGCGCCTTGGATACGCTCGCAACTGCACCCTTGGCATCTGTGCCCGTAATGTCTGCGAATTTCAGAAAATCCTTGGTCGCTTCTTCAAGCGTGTCGCCCGTGAACCCGAAACGGGTATTCACTTCGCCAAGAACATTTCCGATGTCCCCAAAATCGCCCTTGATGCTCTTTGCCACATTCTGATAGCTACGCTGCAAGTCCTCAGCCTGCTTTCCTGTTGCTCCTGTAGCTTTGATGACGTTGTCAGATCCCTCGTCTACTTCCTTATAAGCGTTTACAGCCTCTGTCGCCAGCTTTTTGAAACCGTCTACCGCTGCCGTGATGCCCTTTGAAACGAGGTTGCCGAGCGCTACTTGCATTGCTCCGAACTTGCCTGTTCCCTTGTCGGTCTCGTCTGCAAGGTTTTTTACATCGGTTTTAGCATTTTCGCTTTCTTTGCCGAAATTCTGCAAGGCGGTCTTGGTCTTCACAAGCTCACCCTCGGTCTTTCCGAGCGCCGTTTCTTCCTTGTTCAGCTCGGTCCTGAGCTTGATAGCTCTGTCGCTTGTCTCATCGAGCCCCTCGGCTACGAGCTGTTCATACTGCTTCTTGAGCGCTTCGACTTTCTGCTTCTGAATGTCGGCTATCTTATTCAGGCTTTCGATTTTTTTCTCGAGCCCGTCCTGCGACTTCGTCCAGTCGTCCATTCCTGCGGCGGCTTTCTTGAACTCGCTTTCGCTTTCTCGAATGAGCGCATTTGCCGTCTTCAAGCCTGCTTTCAGATTCGATACATCTATGCCGAAATTCGCACCAAGCCTTGTTTTCCCTGCCATTTTCTCACCGCCTTAAAAATCCCAGAAATCTATATCGGGAGCAGTTTCCTGCTCGTTGTTTTCTTCTTCCGCTGCTTCTTCAAGCATATAGTTGATATAAGATATGACCTCAGCGCAGTCCTCACGGAAGATCTCGAACGGTGTCGTCTTGAACCTGTCCGCTATGGATACTGCGCATCGGTAAAATTCGTGATAGAGGGAACTGACTTTATCATCAGTTCCCTTTCTCAGTTTTTTGGTACTTTTAACAGGTCGCTCATTCGAGTGACCTGAGCGAATACGGCGAGAACGTCCCCCGTGTCAGCCATTGCTATTTCTTCATCTGTGAGTCCGCAGAACACTGCCTTCACGATAGATATAGCCGCTTTGATATTTTCACCGCCGTCAAGCTCTCTCTCTTTGAGCTCAAGAGCCTGCATAAGAACGCCGAAGCGAACGTGCTCGGTTTCGTATGTATTTATGATCTCGTCATTTTCGCCGTAGATGTTAAGAGAAAATCTCGCCATTTTTTCGCCCTCCTTATTCTGCGGTTACTGTCACCGTGCAAGTCGCAGCGAGACCGCCGCACATTGCCGTGATCGTGCAAGTGCCCTCAGCTATTGCCATGATGACTCCCTGATCTACCGTTGCGACAGCTGCGTTCGAGGTATACCAAGAGATAGTACCTGTCGCTTCTGCCGGGGCAAGTGCTGCGGTGAGTGTCTTTGTTTCACCGACGACCATTGTTGCAGTTGACTGCGAAAGAGCGATACCTGTGATCTCTGTTACTCTCTCTGCTACGTCTGCGAGGTTATCCCAGGTAACGACCTGCGAAAACCAGTCCTGACCATCCTTGACTTTACTATCGGCGGAGCTTATGACTATTTTCTTCATTTTCTTGCCGTTGTTGAAAATGTGCTTAGTGGGAATTGCATTGAAATTAAGCGTCATAAGATTGGTATTTGTGGTATCGTCCTTGGTCGAATCTGCTTCCTCAGGCGGAGTAAATGTGCCCTTGCCGAACCAGAAGTATTCGCTTGAACCGTCTTTGCCTTCTGCTTCGCCGCCATAAGCCCAGTATGTCTCGTGATATTCGCCGTCGTCTATCACTGCACCTGTGACTGAATCGACCTCTTTCCCGAGAAGCTCAGCGATTCTCGGTGCTCTAAGGCTTGCGCCTGTCAGCCCGATCGCAGTCGCACCCTCTGATCCTACCGCCTCAAATACTGTGTCGTCAAGCCATGTATTCTGCATATCGCTTGATACTGTTCTCGTCATTTCGCCCGCAGGCATCAAATGAAAAGTAGGACCTGTGATATAGCCGTCAAGGTCGTCTTTGATTACCTTTGCGACAAAGACATTTTTCAAGCCTTTACGCAGAAAAAACTCTTTCTTTGTTGACATTTTTAATCCTCCTTAAAGTAACTGTATTCGCACACCCAGCCCGTGTGCGTGGGCTCTTCGCTCTGAATGTCTTCCCCTCTGCCGTCAGGGATGAAGCCTGCTGCTTTCAGCTTTCGGCGGCTCTTTGTCGCTACTTCCTCCACAGTGTGAGGGTCGTTTGCGTAGAATATGACCTGAAATCTGTAAACTGCATAGCTATCTTCATCATCGAAGCAGATATCATCACTCTCGAGCGTTGAAAATGTGAAAAATGCAGGGGGATAGGGTTCATTCTCGCCCAGCGTTCCCAGTAGGAACACGGGAAAGCCGAAACTGTTCAGAACATTCAGTAGTATCTGCTTCATTTCAAATCCTCCTGCACTTTTTGTAAAATATTTTCTTGTATCATTCCGATGCGCTTATTAGCTTTCCTTTTTGCCTTGTCTATGAAGTTCTTCTTGATAAGCTGTCCACGGCTGCTTCCCTTTTTCGTGATTCTTAGCTTTGTGCCGTAGTTCAGAAACATTGCCTTATAGCCGTTACTCGGGTTCTTCGGGTCGTAGCTTCCGAGCTTCCAGCCCACCCGAGCGATATAAGCGCCTGCTTCGTACCGTGTTTCGCTCCCGATGTCAGCTATCAGCTCCTCGGGAACGTGTGCGTTCTGCGCCGAGGCTTTAAGCTCCTGCTCCATCACCTTTGCGCTTTCCTTGACAGCCTTTGCGGCTTCTTTGTCAATATCCTTTCCAGCCTTTTCAAGCGCTTTCAAGGCTTCCTCAAAGCCGAATATCTTCATCTTCACGCCCACTAAGCATCACCCTGAAGCCGTCTTATCTTGAATTTCAAATACTGATGTCGCTGCTTGATATCCTCAGGCGCTCCGAGTATCTCGTAGATTTTCCCGTCCTCGGTCTTGATCCGGCAGCCGCTTGTGATATCGGGGCGATACCACGTTTCCACTACCGCCGTTTCTTCAACGACTATAACGCCGTTGACGTTCGTTTCAGTTCCGCCGTAGGTGGTGAAACTTGCATTCACGATGTCGGGGCTGTCAGTATAGCCTGAGGGGATCCGCACGCCATTATAAGATTTCTGTCCTTGCGGTATCTGCAAGACAAGCGGAACGGTGAACGGGTCTTTCGGTCGGTAGTTCATTTAAGCACCTCCTGAAAGCTGGATCACACGCATCTTGAAGTATTCGGAGAGCTTTGCTTCGCCTGCTCCGTAGTTCCACAGGTCCGCCACTCCCCTCGATATGCAGCCGACCGCCGCTGAGCTTGTCGGGTCCTTCACGCCTGCCGAGCGCATGAATTCTATGACTTCCTCTATGTAGGAAATCAGCGTGCTATCCTGATAGCTGGTCGTCACTCCGAGCGATGTCTTGACTGCGGCAAGTATTTCAGCGGTGGTCATTACTGCATTACCTCCTTAGAGTCCTACCTTGGTGATAGTTACTGCGCCGCTTGCAAGAACAGCCTTATAAAGCTCTACGCCGTCAGTTGCTACCTCGCCAGTTGTTGTGATCGCTGCGCCTGCCTGTGTGAAGCCTGCATAATCGTAGTCAGGCACAAAGTAAACCTGCCCAGCTGTCACACTTGAACCGAAATCAAGTGTCTTCACGGGTTCATCGCAAAGCACAGTCTTGCTGTTTGTAGCCTGTGTGAATTTTCCGCCTGCTCCGCTGAGCTTTTCCACTGTTACGTTTGCAATGGCGAAAACCTGAGAGATCAGTGAAAGATAGTCCACTTTCTCGATAGGGATGATTCTGTCGTTGTTGATCATTTTTTATTCCTCCTTAGCCTTCATCGGATGCCGTCCCCGTGGGAACGACCTCCGAAATTGCCACGATCATTTCTGCGGTTGTTGTGATATCTGCAACATCGGCAGCATCGCCGCCGAGTGCAGTGTAAAGTACTTTGAGCGCTTCAACGTTTGTCATATCTGCGCCCCCCTTATGCCTTCTTAATGATCCAGAATGCGTTCGGGTTCAGCACCTTTCCGTCAACTACCACGAGTGCCTTGTCTACCAACTCATTTGTTTCATCGTCGAAGTAGCGGCGCATTGTGAAGCCGAAGTTCTCGTTTATGCCGTACTCGTTGAAATCGCCGTAAACGCCTACTACGTCACCGCTTGAAGCAGTGTCAAAATCTGCGATGATGTCAGGCTCGACAAGAGAAACTTCACGTCCGAAAAATCTTCCGTTCGGGTTCTGAGCATCGCCGTCGTTGACTTCGAGCCCTGTTGCCTGCTTGTATACAGGATTCTTGTTATTGTCGGTCATAGTTTCGAGGCAAGAGTCAACTGTGGATATAGGAAATCCAAACGAACCATTGCGATAGCCAAGCGGCAGCTTCGCAAAGAAGTTCTTCCTCCAAGCTGTCCAGTCATTGAACTGCGCTGCTGTGAAGGTAACTACCTGTGTGACTGACGGGTCGTTCACGATGCCAAGCATAGAACCGTCGCCCGAGCCTTTGATAATGCCGTAGTCCATAGCCTGCATATATGCGACTGCGATGACCTCGATAATTTTCTGCTCGAATGCATCCATTGACAGAATAGAGCTGAGGAAGGTCTGCGCTACTCTGATCTCGGCGGTGTGATATTTAAATACTACCTTGCCGAGCTGTCCGATGTTCTGTCTCGGTGATACGGTCTTTTCGCCTATCCACTTGAATGTCGCCTGAAGTGAACCGACAGGGAATTCCACGCCGCCCTTGACCTGGAGCTTACGGACCTTGGAGTAGAGGTTGCCATATCTTTTGCGGACCGTGTTTATGACTTCTCTCATCACGGTGATAGGAATAGCTGCGCCTTCGTCCTCGGTGTTTATTGCCGTTCCTCTCAGCTCCGCAGGAATAGGCGTGCCGTTCTGAATGTAGTTCATAAATGCCTGCCTGTATTCCATTGTTCCGGTCGGCTCTTCTGCTCTCTGCGCTGATGTCGCTACGACGTGGCCGTTCACAATGTTTGCGTTCACAGTCTGAGCCTGTGCCGGAGCTTCGGAACGGGTGTCGGTTCCCTCTTCCTCGAGTGCATCAAGCTGCTCCTGAATGTCTGCCATGTCGTTGTTGATCTCCTCGATCTGAGCTGTCAGGCTTCTTACCTCTGCGATATCCTCGCTTGCCTTAGCTCTCTCTGCAAGTGACTTCTTCTTCTCGTTCAGTCTCTGCATTCTTTTCATCAGATACTTTTTCATTTCTTTTCCTCCTTAAAGTACGCTTATTTTCATTTTCAAGAGTTCAAGTTCTCTTGTTTCGGTTTCGGTCGATGCCGTTTTCGCTCTTGCACTCTCCAGTGCAGCCCTTGCGCTCTCCAGCGTTTCTGAGCTTCGAGCATTTATGCTTGTCGAGTCGTAAGCAGGGAATGTCACTGCGCTTACTTCTACGATAGAGCCGATTTTTACGATATGCCTTGTCGGGTGATCGCTTTCGAGGTTCTCCCAGCGTTCCTCATCGACGGAGAACATGAAGCTCATGCCCGTGACATCTCCACGCTGGACTGCGCTATAAAGCGCCCTTGCCTGCGCATTGTTTTCAATGTCGACATTCGCAGCGATTCTAAGCCCCTCACCGTCAGGGGTAAGCTGCATAGTGCTGTTGCCGTTGTTCCTCCTTGACCGTGCAAGAGGGATGTTCGATATATCGTGATTTACGAGGAAGCGAACGTCTGTCATATCTGCGCCGTCAAGTGCGCCGCTGTCTATGATCTCATCGAAATAGCCTCCTATATTTGTTCGTGAATTATAAACGATAGGCCTGCCCGTGATGATGCCGTCCTGTTCTCCCTCTGCTCTTACCTCGCAGAGATATGAACGCTTTTCAAGTTTCGTCTTTCCTTTCATTATCATTTTCTCGCCCCCTTACGTTCCCGTTTCCTGCTTCCATTCGCCCGATGAATTCAGGGCGTAGAGGTTTCCTGTTGAGATGTCAAGGGCTATCGAACCCTTGTCGATGTCCACGCCGTCAAGCGTAGTGGCGAGGTCTGCTGCTGTGTCAGCATAGAATTCGCCGTACAGCTTGCCTTCGTTAGTTGTGAATTGTGAATTCGGTTTCAGCCAGAACATCAAATATCCTCCTTTTCTTCATCGACTATATCAATATTTTCTTTTCCTGTCTGATAAAGTGCTGCTTTATCAGCATCAATCCAGTTCAAGCTCATAAAGCGCTTGCCCTCCAGCTCTTCAAGAGGTCTGAGTCCGAGCCATCGGCGATATTCGTTCACATAGCCACCGCCCTGCGGAGCGAGGGTGTTTATAAGCTCGAGCCTTTGAGTGATCGTCATGAACGTGAGCTCTTCAGTGTAGAAATTGACTTCATTTCCGAAGGCTCTTTCCCTGCTCGTGAACATCTTCTTCGTGAATCCCTGAGTCAGCTTGATGACAAGCGGCTCTATTGCCTGCGAGTAGAATGCTTCGTACTGTTCCTTGGTGTAGTCGCCGTTCAGTATCGCCAGCGATACGCCGTATGTCCTCAGTATCTTTTCATCAATGAATTTCAGTGTGCTTTCATCCACCGAATGCGTGCGCCTTTCCAGCGGCGTGAATTCCGACTTCATATCTATCGGCAATATTCCGCTTTCGGACTTGCTCAGCTTGCGCTCGAAGTTTTTTAAATTCTCTTGCAGGATGCCGTCGTCAAGGTACGAATTGTATTTCAGCACTCCATTCACTGCGTAGCTTGCGTTCATACTCTTTGCCACGCCTTGCAGGAGCTGTTCGTTCAGCTGCACAGTCTTCATCAGTGCGATGTTGTCGGGCATTCCCATTTCATTGCCGCCCATGTAGTCGTTGATGCTGTACTGCGTGCGAATATGGATCACATTGTCATACGGGATTGTGGTGTTCGAGCCGTTGAGAAAATAAAACTTGACAAATAGCCGTCCGCTCAGGTCCTCGATGAAATCGACCTGCGCAGGGCGTATCGGATAGAGCGCCTGATATTCTCGCCGTTCGTCCCCGTCCTCCGTCCACGTCTTGTATACCGGCAGAATGAACGCATTGCAGTTCAGCATCAGCAGCCAAGCGATCTTCTCGAGGAAGTCCGATGTTGTCATCAAAGGATTCGGGTTGTCGAGCACTCGCTGGACACTCGAGCTTTTTACCGGAATACTATCCGAGCCGATGTTCCTGACGTGCGTAGGGTTCAGCTTTACAAGCTCGTCTACTATTCGCTTTATAGCCTGCCTTACCGCATCGAACGCATAGACGTTCGTTCCCATCTGTGAGAATATCGGCATATATCCGCTCAGGCTTGAAGCCGGTCTGCTGTCCTTAGGCTGCCTGTGGAATAGTTTGTCGAAAAGTCCCGTTGTCATTACCTCCTTTATGCTGCGATATATCTTTGAAACTCGGTTTGAAATCTTTGTAGAGTGGCGTAGAGGATTATAAGCGTCACAGCGCCGTCAATCCTCTTGCTGTGCTGTCCTTTCGGCTTCACGCACATACAGCGGCCGAGGTTGTCGACCTGAATGCAGGCATTTGAAAAACACCATTTATCCACGGGGTGCAGGCCGTAGTTCAAAGCCTGCTTCTTGAAATCTGCTTCCACCCACTTCATCGGCGTGCTCATCACAGCCGCCGACTGCTGGATCAGCTCTGTCGGTATCCCGTAGTCGTCCATACGGTTGAGAAAGTCCTTGCTGAATCGCTGGTCGTATCCGCAGACAAGCACCTTGATGCCGTATCTTTCTTTCAGGCTATACAGCCAGTCGGCGACCTGAGTATTGTCAAGCATAGTTCCCTCGGTGATTGTGAGGTGTCCGTCTTTCGCCCAGTTCTGATATTCTGCGCCTGCGGCCTTATCGCTGCTGTCGGTCAGCTTGCTTTCCGGCAGCCAATAGTGCGAGTATATGTATTTCGTGCTGTCACCCTCTCGCATGAACAGCAGCTTGCAGTTCGTGAGGTCGGTCGTTTCCGCAAGGTCCACAGCTGCAAGGCAGTAGCACCCTCGCCATTCTTCGAGGTCAACGATTCTCTGCTCGTAAGCATAGTCACTCTCGCCGAGCCAGCCCTGAGCGCTGTTCTGCTTGATGTTGAAATCCTTGCAGAGCAAATGAATTCGTGCGCCCTTGTCGGTTTTTGCTATCTCTATATCACGGCGGAGCTTGTCCACCTTTTTCACGCCGTATCTTATCGACGGGTTCGACTTCTCCCAGCTCGACTCGTCCTGCCACACCTCAGCTTCATTATCTTGCTCATAGAGGAACGGCAGGAATCTATTATCATCGCTTATCCCGTCTATCACTTCCTTAGCGTGTGCTATCTTCTTGTCAAGATATCCTTCTGAAACGAACCCCTGCGTTGTGCAGTTCAAAAATAACGGTTCGTCCTTGCTTGACATTCCACGCCAGCACGCTTCTGCTATTTCTTCGTCAGCCATGTCGTGACTCTCATCAAGATAGGTCTTCGAGATGTTGAAGCCGTCTTTCGCCTTGGTCTTGCTGGACAGGCGAAATATCTTGATGTTCTTCACCGTGTTCCTGATGATCGTCAGGTTCTGCCCCGATACCACTTTCTTCGGATCGAGCCTTTGACGCATTCCGCCTATCTCGTCCCATATCAGCTTCGCTTGTCGGTCATCGTTCGATGCGCAGCAGATAGTTGTTCCGCCTGCTCCGACAAATAGGTCGGTCGTTCCGTCTGCCGAGAACATTGTGGATTTACCGTTTTTTCGCCCTATCTCCACGAGGGCTTCGACAAAGCGCCGGAGTCCCGTGCTTTTCATCTTGAAGCTGTAAAGCGCTTCCCAGAATGCTTTCTGCCACGGCATCAGCTTAATAGGCTTCATATAGTACGGTTCTTCGTCTTGTAAGCATAGCGCTTCCTGGAACTTAAACCGCTTGTGCGCTTCCGTAGTGTCATAGATGTATGCAGGATCTTTCAAGTCTTCGCAAAGGTTGTCGACTTCTTTTTCGATCCACTCGCCCACCACGACCTCACGGGCCTTTATCATTCTTTGGTATTCTTCCAACCACGTCATAGCTGGAACTCCTCGAGCTTGCTTATAAGCTCGTCCGCTGCGCTGGTGTCGCTCCTGTTTATCGCAGTCAGTATCACCTTGACGGCGTTCAAGTAGCTTTGCATTGTTTCCTTATACTGCTTGCCTGCCGGCGTGACTTCCTGCCGTGCTGGGTTCTTCGGGTGAACTCTGATATGCGGCAGCTTCCGCAAGTCCGCCAGCTTATCCTCCATAAAGGCGATATCTATAAGAAGCGGCTGAACTATCGCCTGCTGCTCTTCGCTCAGCTTGCTTGCTATCTGTTTAAGTTCGTCAATCCTCATATTTACCCCTTTTTTCAGGTCTTTACCCGTTTTTCAGGGCTTTTCTGTTGTTTTCGGCTTAAATGAATGATTTTGATATTTTTTTCAAAACGATTTTCAAAAATCTCATTTTTGTGGTCTGTGTTAAAAAGAGGGGGGCAACACAGTTTGAATCGAGCTGTTGCCGTTTCGCTTACGGGGGGGATCACGCCTGATATTTTTCAAACCACTCGTCAATGTATTTTTTCCATTGTTCGTGATCACGCTCTTTGTCGTTTGATAAACGTTCAAGGCACGTCTGCTTGTCGGTGTCAATGTATATCGGCTCAGCGCCCAGCTCCTGAAGATCTCGCTCACGCTGTCCTTTGTGCGATCCGCCTGTTATGACAAATGCACGCTGCCATTTCCCTTGCCGCATTCGTGCCATATCATAGATGCACTTATACGCTTGAAATGCACATACTTTTAGCGCATCAGGCTTGTAGTAGCGCTTGCCTGTAAGCGCTTGCCATACTGCATCAATATCGACTATCAGATCGCTGTTGCCTTTGTGAGAATTCACGAAGCTGTTCTTTCCTGCGCACGGTGCGCCGTAGACGTAGTAGACTTTCTTTCCCTGTGCATACCCAAAGCGTGCGTGTATCTCGTTATGAGCATCAAGCGACACAAGCATTATGTTCTCGGGGTTCAGCGAAATGCTGTAATCGTTCACATTCTGCAAGGTCAGCTCGGTCTTGTGATGCGCTATGACCTCGTAGCTGTGAAGCAAAGGCTGTCCGCTATGCTCACAGCGAAGGATACCGTCAGCGCCCGTCCGCTCAAAGATTAGCTGCGCTCTGAGTTCTCGCCATTCTTTGCTTGAATAAAATTCGGATAATGATTTAAACATCACATTTTCTCCAAGTCGAGATCAAAATTATTCGCTTCTGCAATCGTCTTCTTCAGCTCAAGTTCTTGCTTTTTAAGTTCAAGGTTTTGTGGGTTTTCAGACCAGTTTTCCTTGTCGTAGTTTTTCAGGCAGAGGTTTATCGCTGCCACATCAGGCAGGATAGTCTTTTTGATTTCGATCGTTTCTTTCTGCTCTTTGCCGTCAACTATCTTGGTGATCGTTTTTACGTCGGTATACTGGCCGCCAAGAGCACGTTCGACTAACTTCCCCCGAAGGTTTGAAATCAGCTGCTGTTTTCCCTCTTTGCAGATGTCCGATAATTCAGAATATTGTTTTTTCCAGCGGTAGAATGTATCAGCTGAAATACCAAGCCATTTTATGACCTGTCTTTCGGTTGCGCCCTGCTCGAGCATACTTTTGATATTTTTTTTATTAAGAAGTATCTTTTTTTCGTAAAGAGATTTTCGACCTCTCTTTTTTTCGCTCAAGCAACTCACCTCCGACAAGAAAAAATCGGCTCTGCTGAAATGAGCAGAACCGACCTGTTTTTGAATTTTCGTACATTTTTTCTGCTCTTGTCTAAAATCTAACAGAAAAAAAGTGCTACAACGTGCTATTTTTGCGCATTTATTACAAAGCCGTGAATGTGTTTTACTCGAGACTCCGAATAATGCAGCTTGCGAGCGACCTGCCACCACGGGCGAAGCTTGATATCACGGTCGTTTTTCATCGCTAAATAACGCTCTTCAAAAACTCTCACTGCAAGAGGTTCTTCAAGACTATGTATCCAGCTTTCGATTTCCTGCATTTCGTTTTCAATCTTTTTTCGCCGTTTCACGTCCTTGCATACTTCAAGTGATGATGCAAGGTAGCGGTAGCTTTTCAGTCGCTTGGTTGTCACTTTTTACCCTCCTTTTTGCACGCTCAAAACACCTCATTGATATGAGGCTGAAAAAATGTCCGGTTTGAATGTTTTTTTATATAAAAGCACCTGCAAATAATAAGCTCCGGTCTCGTCGTTCCAGAACGGCTTACACTGTGAGCAGAAGTATTCGGGATATCGTTTCTCGAATATGCGCAGGTCCTCTGAGTTCTGCGCATAGAATGAAACGTCTCTCTTGGTGAGCTTATAGTCGTAGTTCTTAGGCTCGGGCTTTACACAGTTGTGCGAAGAAACCCAGCGCTTAGTCCTGGGCTTGAGGTCAGGAACAAGCATAGGCTCGTCATACTCGTCAACGATCTTGCTTTGCTGCTGAGCGAAGTATCGAGCTATTCCCGTGACACCCTGTTCATCGAACATCAGGGGAATGACCTTGTCCACGTAGCCTTTGCCCCATATTTTAGCAAGCTGCTGGATAGACAGACCGCCCGACATGATGACGTGGAAGTGAATGCGGTTTCCTGTGCTTCCTTCTCCGAAGGCATATATGTACTTTAGCTCAGCGGTAATGCCTGCACGCTGTCTTGCTCTTTTGACCCTGCGAAAGAAGTTCACAATATCACGCTTGGCTTGCTCTATGCTTTCGGGATAGTTCGCAGGAGAATATGTCAGTTCGAGCTTAATGTCGTTGCTCGTGAAATTGGCAGCAATGAGTCTTGCAAGTGCTCTCTCGGCATTGACTTGGTTCAAGCGCTCCTGCACCTTGCGGGTAGGCTTATGCTTAGGCTTCCTATGACATGATCTTTGCCGTGAAAAGACAGGGAACATTTTCACTTCCCTATAATTTCCGTAATCATAGATTTGCTCTCTGTATCTCATTGCCATGCTTTTTCACTTCTTTCTTTTTTGTGGTCCAATTCTTAATACCCATTACAAGCCCTTATCCCTCGGCTTTCACCGAGGGAATTTTTGAGGATACTATTATAATATATAAAAGGGCTATCTGAACTTGGTATCGGCGAGCTCCTGAATATGTTTGATGTCGGCGTAGATCACATTGCTGTTCCTGCCGATCAGCAGCTTAGCGGAAACCCTTATATTGTCGGTCTTGCGGTCACGGCTGATCTCTACTGCTCCCAGAGTAGCTTTGTATGCCTTGTCTTTGTGCGGAGACTTCCATGTGACCGGCTTATTGAACCATATTCTTATGCTTGCAGTCAACTGCAAAAGCGAATAGATCTCTTCGGGTTCGAGTTCAAGGCTCTCATATTGGTAGAGCTTTTCAAATGCTTTGCGGCACCTGGCACTAAGGTCTGCCTTTGCTTCGTCCTGGGTCTCGTAGTGCTCTGCCATGACGAGCGCTGCGCCTTTATCAGTCATCTTCGTCAGTCTGTTCACTTTCCGCCCACCTTTCTTCTTCCCTGCTTGCCAAGCCTGCTGCTCGGGCTAAAGACCAGGTGAGCAGGATCCATACTGCAATGATTATCGTGATTATAATAGCTTTCATTTTTGATCCTCCCCTGAAACTATCAATACCGGCTTTTTCTCCCCGTTCATCTTAGCGCCGCAGTGAGGGCAGAACGAGAGCTTGCTGACAGGCTCGTTGCTTTCGTGCTTGCAGTGGCAGGCTGTGCAAGTGCCTGACCATGTGAGATAGTCGGGATCATAGCGAACATATTCCCACTGAGCATTTATATCGTCTTTCAGGTTTTTGCAAAGGTTTATAAAATCTTCTTTAGTTGCCTCTTTGATCTTCTCCTCTACTTCCTTTTCAGCAAACTCGTGAGTCCATACGGGTTTTTCCAATTTATCTTCAATGTATTTGTGAAAAATGCTAAAATCTTCACCGGTAAGCAAAACCGTGCCGGTGTATGCCATAATAATGGCTGCTTCTTGTTTTGTCATTCGCTTTCACCTCCGTTCATTCTGCTCTTTTGTTGGAAAACTCTCTTTGCTATGTGTATCATGCCTTCTATATAGCCCATACCTTCTATCTCGTCTTTGTATCTCTCGTATTCTTCGGGGAAATTATCAAATCCAAAATCGCATTCCTCTGCCCATTCAATCAGTAGCTTCAATGCTTCGTTTTCCGCTTTCAGCTCGTCTATCTTTGCACCCTGCTTATAGAACTCTTCCTGAAGATTGAGATTGTTCCGTTCTAATTGTTTTATGTGCGCCGCCACCGCAGTAGCACACTCATATCTTCCCTTGTTAATGATGATTTCCGCCATTGTTTACCTTCTCCTTTACTATATACAACCGCCGCAGCAGCCATATGGAACGTTTTCATTAACAACCTTGCCGATTTCCTCGGCGTATGGTCTATATTTCTCGGGTAATGCCTTGGCATTAATTATCCAAGGTGCGATTATAGGACTCATTCCCCAGTCGTCGCACTCTATATGCCCACCAGAAAACCAAAACCTCGGGGCATAATGATGTTTTCCATCGTATCCGAACTTAATTACCCTGCCCTCTATCTCAAGGATTAAAAGCCCTTGGCATAAAGCGTATGGCAATGAAGTGTACGATATAAATTTCACGCTCATAGAAAACCCTCCTTCTTATGACAGATAGTTCTTTGCGAATTTCTTGAGGTTGAAGTCGCTCATGCGCATCAGAGCAGATATGCATATCTCGTGCTGATAGACCTCTTTCTGATGCGTTACCGTCCGGATCTTGATTATTATCGGTTCAGTGTCAAGGTAATGGATCTTGAAGCTGATCTCTTCACAGCCGCTGTACTTACCGAGCTTTCGCAGTTTCTTTTCGATTTCGGGGATATCAACTTTTGTTTTCTTGAAAATCATTGCTTCCCACGTCTCTTTCTTCCTTTTCTGATGCCGAGAGCGACATATCCCTCTTGTATTCCCCAGCCGCTGAGAATATAGGTAATGTTATAGTCGATATTATTCAGCTCGTGCGGCTGCTCACGCCCGCTATCATCGACCACTTTGAAAATAATGTGGTCCCCTGTCTGATATCCTCGGTCGTTTTTGCGGATCTCAAAGGTCTTTAAACCTTTAAGAACTGCCGTTGCAAAATTTGAATTGAGCTTTAGTATGTGTACGGTTATCACTGCTTTTTCCTCCTTGTGCCGCATATATGGCATTTTTTCATATCTTCACTTCCATACGCATTTCCGCAGAACGGGCAGAAGTATTGATCTAATACCGTTGGAACTCGGTTGTCAACAACTGAAGTTGAAGAGCACACTACTTTTGCGAAATCAAGAACAGCTTTCCTTTGCTCATTCAAGGTCAGCCCGCTGTTCATTGATAATTTGAGAAAGTTTTCAACAGCGTTTTTCATTGTCGAATTTTCCATTACTCCTCCTCTTCTTGTTCTTGCTCAACGGTCTACCGATGTACAAAGTTCTTGCAGGCGCAACTTTTTAATCTGCATTCATAAAACAAGTCTGCTGTTACGTTAACGCTTTCACAAGAGCAGATCATACCATTTGTACAGAAATTGTCGCACTGCTCACAATTGTAAGTTCTGCAATGCGGGGTTTCTTTCTCCTCTTCTTGCTCTTGCTTAACCGTCCAGTCGAGCGCCTGCCCGCAGTTCTTACAGTGCTCTGGGTTTTCATAATCGACCTCATATTCCTGCCGACAGTTCGGGCAGTATGCGGTATCGTAGACCAGCTGACCTCTGTCATCGTATCCGTCAGCTTCGTAGTCGGGCTTCTGAGGTGTCATAAGCCGCTCCAGCTTATTGAGCTTGATGTATCGCTCTTGCTCTATATCTCGCTTGATGCCCGGAATTTCAAGCAGCCCCTGATAGTTACTTTTGATTGCTTCTGCGGTTTTATCATTTGTGAGCTTTTCGCTCAGGATCTCTTCAAGATTCAAACCAATCATCTCCCTTTCCTTGTACTTTAATGTACAAAAGAAAAAGTATAGCAAGGATTAACGGTATCCATGACGGTGAGAGAACCCATATCCAAGACCAGTGAATCACATCACAAAGTTTCAAAACTATAAAAACTATCGTTAAGACCGAGCAAAAGCCAAGTCCACCAGATCTGCTATTATCTTTCATTTTTATCCCTGCTTTCTATGCCGTTGCCCGTGAGGTCGAAATACTTTGTGATCCACGGGTTGAACGGCTTATGTTTTTTGATTTTCGGTTTTTTAAAATGTTTCTTTTGCTGCCTTCTTGGCTTGCTTTTTGATTTCATTTCTTCTCGCTTTGTTCTCCTTGATCTCTCTACGCTTCCTGTGCGCCTGTCTTTTATTCAGCCCTTTGACTGCCAGGGCACGGCTTATAGTTCTCTGTAAACTTGACATTGCTTTTCCTCCTTAAATTTCCTTACCAAAACAATTCTCTTGTCTTTTTAAATCCGCTTAGCTTGATATGATTTCTCATATTCTGAGCGATTATTCTTTCACGCTCGTAGCACTTTGCACAGGTTCTTTTTCCTTCAAGTGCAGGCGCACCGCAGAAATAGCATCTTCCTTGTTCCACCCTTTCATCATAGGTCATACCACCTTTTGCAAGGTGCTTTTCTCTCTTTTCTTTGTTGATTTTGTATCTGCACAATGCACACCTTTGTGTTTTGCCTGACGGTCTTTTCCCACATTCAATGCAAATTCCCTTTGCTTTTCGTTCTTCTCTGATTTTCTTATGATATTCTCTCTGCTGCTCATTGCGCATTTTTCTCTTTTCTTCCGTCCACTTTTCTCTTTGTTTGCGATTGTTTTCCGCTGCTCTATCAAGGCAGTTTATGCAAAACACTTTACCTCTCACAGGGTCACCGCCGCACTTGGGGCATCGACCTTGTTCCTTGTACCAATAGTAAAGCTCTTTACTCATCGTTCAGCCCTCCCGAAAGATAGAGTGCCATTGTCTCTATTACAATAGCATTTATGACGGTCGGCAGGTCGTTGAAGTCAACGACCTCTTTGTGATCGTCTTTCCTTTGTCCTGCGGTCTTCTGGATCATTGCTTGCCGTAGCCACTCGCAAAGCTCACGCAGGGCAGGCTTGTTCGCTTTTTGCACGCCCATTTTCAAATAGTTCCACATCAGCTCCAGCTGGCCCATGTCAAGTGCGCCCGGTGTTGGTCTCATAGGGCTTCACTCCTCTCCGAGTTTTTCCACTATCAATGTCAGCCATTCTTTCGCACCCGACTTGAACTTCTTCTTTGCTTCATCAGACTGTAAATCATTGATTTTATCAAGGAAGGCGTTCACGCTCTTCTGCGTATCGGCAAATATGATTTTCAGAGCGATGACGGCTTCTTCGGAGTTGCTTGACTTTACCTTTTTCTCCAGCTGGGCTTCACGCATTGCCGCCTGATCTCTTTCGGTCTTCAGAGCAAGCTCGTGCTCCTCTTTGAGCTTGGCGATCTGCTTTTCCTGCTCGGCTTTCAGCTCGTCTATCTCTTTCTGCTTTGCCTTTTCAAGCTTTTTGCGCTCGGTCTCTTTGATCTTGTCGATCTCCTCTTTTGAGGGCTTTTGGACAGCGACCTCGACAGGCTTGTTTTTCAGCTCGTCAAGTTCAAGCTTCAGTTCCTTGATGCGTTCAGCGTCTTTATTGCTCTGATCGTCATAGTTTTCCTGTGCGTCTTCAAGCCTGCTTTTCAGCTGCTCGATCTCGGCTTGTGCCTTTTTCAGTTCATCGGCGGCTGACTTGTTCGCTTCCTTTTCCGCCTGGAACATTGACAGCTGCTCGCCCAAAGCCTGCTTATCGGCAATAAGCTGCTTGACCTCTGCGACACTCATACCTGCAAGGTCGTTTTCCTCGACCACTTCTTCACGGTCAAAGGTACCTATCTTGGTGAGCAGCTCCAGCTTGGTGATCCCGAGATTTGCATTCGACTGCAAAAAGGCTTCGCCAAGATTTTCATAACATGATATGTAGGTGTAAGCCTGCCTTTCCTTGAAGCTGTAATCGTCGTTGTTCTCGACATAGTCGCCGAAGCTCTCATAGCCGAGCTCGGTGTAGAGCTTTTCGTCCCTCATTCTTTTCAGGGATTTAGCCATATCCATAAGGCTGACTGCTGCTGCCTTATAGCAGTCGCAAATGTGCTGATGTGTAACGATAGCATCACGCTGCTTGAGATTTATGCTGATTTCTTCCTGCATGGTTCTTCTTTCCTTTCTGCTTTATACTTTTTAGGGTTTTTTATAAACTTTGCAAACTCTTTTTCAAATTCTTTGACTTCTTCTGCCTTTTTTGATTTCCATTCGTTCATATATCCGTGGCACTGAACGATGTTCTTCTCCTTTTCGTTCACCTCAATAGTGTAGTAGGGCTTGTCAGGCTCGGAGATATGCCGCAGGAAGAGGATAGTTGTTTTTCCTTGGATATGCCTGCTCGCATAGCCGCCGACACAGTGCTGCAAAACCTTGCCCTCGGCGATGATCTCGCTTGCTCTCTCGGGGACTACGATCGTAAGGTCGCCGTATTCAAAGGCGTATTTCTTGCAGAGCTGCTTAAACCTTTCGGGGTATCCGTACTTCTGTGCTTCTGCATCAGCCTTTTTCTTCTCTTCTTCGGCCTGTACGATGTGCCAATTTGCGACAGCGTCATCGTGCGCCTGCTGGATATCCCGGGGATAAAGGATATTTTTCTGTGTGAGGTCGTACCCGCACATTTGTGCATGGTGGATATAATCAAGATATGTTCGTTCTCCTCGCCAGGTTTTGTTTTTCTGTTGTCTCCTTCGGTATTCCCATAGCTTTTTGATATCGATGTAGTTTTTAATAAGATAAAATAGTGAAGACTCTTTCAAAACGACCTCAAATTGACATATATCAAATGATAGCTTTTCGCCTTTCTTTTTATGCTGTGCGTAAACCTCCAGCGTATCAAGTGAATATGCTCTGGTTGCTGACTTCTCAAAGTCCCAAAGTTCATTGAGACTGATCTTCAGGAATTCTTTCGGTTTCTTTGCCTTCCAGTTCACAATGTCTCGATGTGACATATCATAGCAGAGCCTATTCTGTACGATTCTTTGAATCGTCTTGCTTTTTGATTTGCCGGCTATTTCAGCTGTCGGATAGAGTGAGCAAAGGTTGAGCCACTCGACAAGATGATTTTCCGTTGATACCGGCAAAGCTGCTGCATAGTATCTCAGATGCGTCTTTAAGAGCACTTCCCTGTTCAGCATGATCGTGTCGGTGGGATTGTATATCGTTGCTGTAAATGGTCTTGATACCTTTTTCTTGATTCTTGTGTACTTATAGCTGTACTTGCCGTTCAAATAGGCGTATTGCCGTCTGTATACATTACACTCACCGGGCTTGAAAACGTAGATTTTGTGAAGGTCACATTCAAGATCCGGCTGCCTGTAAAAATCAACACCGTAAATCCTCACCTTATTGAACCAGTTTCGATAATCGCCATTGTAACGCTTGCCTGCGTTAAGGCAGATCGCATAGACGATATCCTTTGTTCTATGTTTTTTGAAAACAACAAAGTTTATTGTCTCGGTCTTATCTTTCTGTGAGTAACCTGCCGCTGCCGCTGTTGCTGCTGTGTGACAATACGGGCAGATCTCCATAGTTTTGTGATAAAGCGTTGAGTCTGTTGTGTAGCTGCGATTGCAGGCAGTACAAAAGCATTCTGTCTCGTTTTTGCCCGTTCGGTGATAAAAAATGTACGGCTTGAAAAAACTGTTCATCTGCCGTATCTCTTTCTTCGTTATAGTTGGCATCGCAGACAGGTCCTTCTTTTCCTGCTCTGTGATATCCGAATACAGGATGTTCGGAATATCTATAAGAAGCGTCTGCGACCGGTCGGGTTTATCTGCGTCTTTCCACATTTTCGCTCAGTCCCCCCTTATCCGAACAGATCGTCAAAGGACAGGTCGAGGCTTGTACGCTCTGTCTTATGCTCTCGAACCGAGCCGCAAAGGTCGATAGTCATGTGGAATTCGATTGTTGCGCCGGGGAAAAAGAACTCGACCGCAGCCTGATACACTTCCAGATCAGAAACGCCCTGCTTGCCGCCTATCTTCTTGCAGACAGCTTCGTACATTTCTTTCATTGTGCCGCCCTGAACAACAGCCTGGGCGAACTCATCGTCCTGCCTGATGAAGCTTTCAAGAGCTGCTACAACGCCGTCCTTGATAATTCTGTAGTGTCTATCTTTTACATCGGGTTTCTCATTGGCTTTGTTTAATGCCTGCTGTGTATATTCATTCATTTTCATAATCCTCCTTGGCGTTCTCAAAAAGACAGTTCGCTGATCGCAGGTTCAGACCTGCTTGTTGACATTCTCTGCAAGGCATATTTACCTTGCAGCCTGTGACAGCGTTTGCGCCTGTCGATTTCAAATATTTCTGCACATTGCGACGCATCTTGGTGCTTACCGCCGTTGCGAATCGATTCGCTGCGAGTATCGGGTTTCGGCGCTGGTGCTCTTCGAGCTCCGGTGCGATCTCCACGCCGTCAATAGCGATGATGTACTCACCATTTTTGCGGTCGAGTGTTACACCCTCAAAGCTGTACATCGTCGGTTTCCTCGCTGTTTTCTATCAAAGCTTTAAACACTTTCATATACTTGTTGACTATTTCTTTTTCCTGACGCAATTCTAATATGAAACCTACCCTTATGAATCCGTAAGAGACTGCAACGACTCTACTGCCGTCTGAACATACATATTCATTGTATATCGCATCAACATCGAAAGGCTTTAAGAATGCGCCGTTTACTGCTATGGCTCTGTTTGTTGCGCTATTGAAAAAGAACGCAGCTGATTTACCGTTTTCCACCACCTGAAAGCCAATCGGCGTAATCAGACCGGTATGCGTCATTTCTGTTTCTCTTATAGGAAAACTGTTGTTAGTGATTGTGTCAGTGATTTTGAATGTGCAGGCATCAGCTTGCTTATCAGTGAATCCGAGAACATTTGCTATCTCTTCCTCTGACTCGCAGTACGGGAATTTTCCAATGTTGTAAAAGACTGCACCATTGCTGAGCCAGCTGCTGTCACTGGCGTTCTGATATAGACTTATACAGCTGCTCTTGCTTATAATAGCAATTGCTTTCTTCTTGTTCATTCTTGTACCTCCTCACGAGTGATAGCATTGTCGATTTTGCCAAAAATCTCACCTATGTCAAATGCTCGCTGTTCTTTTTCATCCATGCAATTATAGATCTCCAGCAAGTCTTCTCTTGCTTCTTCAAGAGCTTTCAATGCTTGACTTTTTTCGGCGGCTATGATATAATGTGAAGGAATAGAGGGAGCGCAAGACTGCTCTTTCTCTTTCGTTTCATTCCTGATAATATCATCAACCGACGAGCTTGCATCTGTTGCCGCAGATGCAGGCTCCTTTTCTTTGTGCTTTTCAACACTTTCAAACAATTCTCCTAAATTCATTCCCATTGCCATTACCTCCTCTTCTTCTCCAGCGTAAACTCTCGCTCTCCGCCGCTTATGACCTTGATGTTTGTTCGGCAGGCGTAAGCTCTGTCCTTCCAATAGTCCTTTTCTGCCCGGTACCGAGCTTCAAACTTGCGCTCGGCTTCTTCCTCGGCGATCTCACGCTCTTCCTCTTGAACGTAGCTGAAAAACAGCCACATCAAAATTGCTGTAATGCCGAAAAGAACGGCGTAAGCTACAACTACTTGCAATGCGTTCATTTTTCAATCCCTCCAGTTCGCCTTCGCTACTTCGCAGATGTCCACGCCCAGCATTGCCGACAGTGTGAGCGCCTTGTCGATCGACAGGCTGTAGATGTTTTTTATCATCTTCGACAATGCCGACTGCGAAACGCCAAGCTTCTTGCCGAGCTGTGACTGATTCAGCCCTTTTTCGCACATCGCTGCCTTGACCGAGCGTGAACATCTTTCTTCCCTTGTCATCTTTGCTGCTGGCATTTCTTACACCTCACTTTCATTAAAACTGCTCAATTCCAAGCAGTTTATCAGTGGTTATGCCGAAAATATCAGCCATTCTTTTAAGCATTGAAACGGGAAAATCTTTCTTGTTTTCCCAGTTGTAGAATGTCTTACGCTCAATGCCAAGCCTTTCTGCAAGTTCTTCAATGGTAATTCTGTTTCTTGCGCATTCTGCTCTTATGTTATCGAATACTGTGTCCATTCTTATCACCTCCGTTCATATTGTTACACGTTTTGTGTTAGCCTTGTGTATACATTATAACACGTTATGTGTAATTGTCAATAGCATATTTAAAAAAACCTACACAAAATGCGATTGTAAATTTTGTGTAATGTGTACACATAAAGTGTTACTGGTTTTGTTGACACATTACACAGTTTGTGTTATAATATACACAATACAAATATAAAGGATGTGATAAAATGACTTTTGCTGATAAATTAAAAGAGGCTCGCCAAAAGGCAAACCTCTCACAAGCTGAATTAGCTGAAAAATTAGGATTAAATTTGAGAACATACGGCTCATACGAACGTGGTGAGCGAGATGTAAGCACTGCATTGCTTCGTCAAATATGCCAAACTCTTCAAGTTTCTTCTGACGAATTACTCTCAAACTATGAAGCCAGCACCGCCGAGATGCTATCATCGAAATTTGATAACATAAAGCCCGTTACACTAAAGCGCTTTCCGATGCTGGGCGAGATCGCCTGCGGTGAACCTATATTCGCAGACGAGGACAAAGAGCATTGTGTAATGGCTGATATGGATATACAGGCAGACTTCTGCCTGACCGCAAAAGGCGACAGCATGATTAACGCAAGAATCAATGACGGCGACATTGTTTTTATAAAAGAAATGCCGATCGTTGAGAACGGCGAGATCGCAGCCGTCATAATCGGCGACGAAGCAACTTTGAAACGTGTTTATTACTATAAAGAACAAAACAAGCTGGTGCTTAACCCCGAGAATCCGAGGTATGAACCGCTTGTCTATGTGAATAATGAACTTGATACTATAAGGATACTTGGAAAAGCCGTATATTTTATGAGCGCATTGTAAGGAGGTGTTGATATGAAAGTTTTATTTCTTTCTGTCGGAGTTATATTCGCTATAATGTCAATAGGTGCATTGACCGATAATGAATTAAAGGGAATGGGTGTATTTTTTCTTGTGGTTGCAGTCGTTCTTATTGCGGCGGGCTTGAAAAAGAAAAAAAAGCCTGCTGCATCTTCACCAGCGCCTTCCCTGCCCCTGAACGGTGCCCGTATAGCGCCGATCTCTAACCCCTACCCCGTCACGCCTGCTCCTGTCACGCCTGCTCCTGTGAGATATGCGCCCAGCTATGCACCCACAATGAACGGTATGATACTATATAGGCATTATCGAAATGTCGGCATCTACACGCCCGAGAATATGCTGCCTAACCTGTCTGTTGTTTCACGTTTCGACAGGGTGCGCTTTGTTCCCGAGCCGCAGAACAGCTATGATCCGGGCGCTGTCCGTGTGATGTGCGGCCGTGTCGCTATCGGGTATCTTTACAAAAATGATTTTCAGGAAATGGTTCGCCGCTTCCTCGAGAGCTCGGATCGTGACGTTCTTGGGCATATCGCAGGCATAGAGGACGGAAAAGTCACCATTGACGAGGTGTTTTATAAAAAGAGTGAACCGCTCTTTGAGTGTGCGCTTACGGGCAACGGTTCAAACGCGGCTCAAGAGGCTATAGATATGTGTGAGGTAAACGATGCTTTGAATATCGAATATGACTATGAAAAAGACGCGTTCTGTGCTGAAGACTGCGGAAAGATTCCGAAAAAGTTTGCAGAAGAGCTTGACGAGAACGGCGTGTACATCGGCATAGTTCTTGACAAGTATTTCAGCGGCGAGGGCATAACTGATACAAAGCAAAATCTTAAAATCGCAGTATATGAAACGGCAGACTGATTTGCAGTCAACTGCAAGAAAGGGGCTGAGGATATGGCAACAGCTAAAAAACTACCGTCGGGAAACTGGCGTGTGAGGGTGTACGACGCAAGAAATAAAACGACAAAGAGTTTCACCGCCCCCACCAAGAAGCAGGCGGAGCTGCTCGGGGCGCAATGGCTGAACGACAGAAAAGAACCGCAGAATATGACCGTCCGTGAAGCTGTGCGGTCTTATATCGACAGCAAAAATAACATTCTGTCGCCGTCATCGATCCGTGGATATGAGATCATCTACCGAAACGCTCTTGACGGTATCGGCGATAAGCACCTAAGCGATGTCACCGAAAAGGACTTGCAGGAGTGGGTGAACACGAACGCTTCTACGTATGCGCCGAAGTCGGTCAAGTCGCAGTTCGGGCTTGTCACCGCTGCTCTTCGGCAGCACAAGATACTGCTGGACTATTCCGGCATACTACTTCCACGAATTTGCAAATGTGAACCTATCATTCCGACTCTCGAACAGATCGCTACTATCCTGAGCATGGTAGAGGGAACGAAAATCGAGCTGCCGGTGACAATAGCCGTCACACTCGGACTTCGGCAGTCTGAGATCGCAGCGCTCAAATGGTCAGACTACGACGGCGAGCACCTGAGCATTCACGCAGCAGTCGTTCCAAATCCCGAC
>OCTW013434029.1_pt1 | contig 33084 bp, 31 predicted proteins | sample 1539671 | NCBI WGS metagenome assembly OCTW01 (sample SAMN02144230, study PRJEB22623) | gut metagenome | biome: sheep rumen | host: Ovis aries | place: New Zealand | reverse complement strand
CACTGCTCGACTGCTCCGTACATTGACGAGAAGAAGTACTACGAGTGGCTTGACTCCTACGATCAGCACCATATGAGCTACAATGACTGGGTAGAGTGGAATGATGTTGCTGAACAAAGAGAGAAAATAATTCAAAGCAATAAAAATGTGAGAATACCTGAAACAGCAAAGAAAGCAATTAGGGAAGCATTTCGATACATTAATGAGGCTAAGAAGAACAAAGCAGAATTCAGCAAGGAAGATAGAATATTTATTAGAACTGAATTGACAAAGTACTTTCCTGAAAGGACATTCATAGGTATCAACCCATTTACAAACAGGAAGATTTATGTGTATGGCAAGGACTTCTCATATTTTATCAGTGTGCACGGCCTGGATAATTCTCTTAGATATGAAGACCTGGCCAATATCACAACCGTGCTTGATTACGACATGGTACTTGTATCCGAGAATGAAGATACGTATTCGTTTATTAAGAAGGCTGATAAAAGAGACGGGTTCTATGACGCCATACTGAAAAAGGAAGGGAATAATGTTGAGATTTTCCATTTCAATTACAAAGGACTAAAATCTACAAGAAAGAATGTCAAAAGTCTAAAGAAAAAAAGATGAAAATCATAGATGTTAGAAACAAGAAAATTGTAGACATGATCGACCAAAAGTGATTCTATTAAGTTAGAAATGGATAGCTGACGTAGAAAAACCGGTCTCGTCTACACATTTTGTATCACAAGTGATACATATGGATGAGGGATGACTATTCTAAGAAATAGTAGACCGCCCCTCCAGCTGTCCTTTCTGTTTTATCAAGGTCAATTGTTTTATCAAACCGGCTGATTAGTCGGTTTTATTTTGTACATTTAGCCACCATCATGGTGGCTTTTATGCCTGAAGGAGGAATGGGTATGGCAAGTGATGACATGTTCAAGATAATCAATTGTATCCTGAAGGAGCTCTATAAGTGCAAGAAGAAGGTTGCTGAAGTTCTCAAAGACATCGTGGCTATGATCTAGAACGTTCAGCATGAAAACTTAAGAAAAAACATAATATGCAAAGGACAGCATGAGGCTGTCCTTTTTGAGCAGCAAAAGGAGAAACTCATGTCACAGGAATTTAAGCCACACCACTATCAGTACTTTGAGTACGGAATCAAATCATGCTACGACGCTGAGAGAGGCGTAATAAGGGCAATAGGGGAATTTCTCACTACTACACTTATACTCTATTTCTTTCCAAAAATCTTTGAACCAACAAATGGTTGAAGAAATCTTTCAAACACATTCAATAACGTCCTATCTTTCGCATGATGATCTTTATATTAATCAAGAATCGCTGGGTCGCTTTAGTTCTATCAAGAATCTTGTTTTCCTTAGCACATACAATCAATCTTATGACAATCACGCCTTATCTTGTCATTAGTTTATTCATGGAGATTGCTTATGGGCGATATGGATTATCTAGTGCGACATTCATCCATATGATTTATAATGCCCTAAGCGTCTTTATTTAGTTTTTTTCATATCCTGCAAACCCAAAAAAATCATTGGTATTCCTCTCATTATTTCGATATACTGTAAAAATAAATGAAAGGAAGTGTTTTATGTTAGAAATTCTAAAAGATATTGATAGCATTATGTATTATCCCGTATTATTGGTGGTACTAGGTTTTGCAGCATTATATTTTACGTTACGTACTCGTTTTGTACAGGTTCGTCATTTTAAAGAATCATTACGTATTATCTTTGAAAAGCCAAGTGATGATCGTGCTGTTTCATCATTCCAGGCTTTGATGGTTTCAACAGCTTCACGTGTTGGAACGGGTAATATTGTTGGTGTGTCAACAGCTATCTGTTTAGGTGGCCCTGGGGCGGTATTCTGGATGTGGCTATTAGCTTTCTTTGGTGCTTCATCAGCCTTTATGGAGAGTACTTTAGCCCAGATTTATAAAAAGAAAAATAAAGAGACAGGGGAATACTTTGGTGGCCCTGCTTATTATATTGAACAGGCTCTTCATTCAAAGTTTTTTGCGGGAGCATTTGTCATTTTCTTGATTCTAACTTATGGGGTTGGTTTCAATATGCTTTGCAGCTATAACTTACAATCAACCTTTATCGAATATTCTTTCTACGATGCTAAAATTACACCATATATTATTGGTGCTATTTTAGCTCTTCTTGTAGCCGTTGTTATTTTTGGTGGCGGTAAACGTATTGTTCATATTACGGAAATCGTTGTACCGGTGATGGGAATTCTCTATGTGGTTGCATCACTGATTGTATTGTTTGCCCATGCATCAATTATTCCATCGGTTGTTAAGCTTGTTATTCATGATGCCTTTAATTTTAAGGCTGTTTTTTCAGGGATGGCTGGCAGCTGTATGATCTATGGTATTAAGCGTGGCTTGTATTCCAATGAAGCAGGTGTTGGCTCGGCACCTAATGCAAGTGCTTCAGCCGATGTTACGCATCCTGTCAAGCAAGGTCTAGTTCAGATGCTTTCTGTCTATATTGATACATTATTGCTTTGCTCAGCAACCGCAATCATGTGCTTGTCATCAGGTATCTTACCTTCAGTCAAGCTTTCGGGAGCACCATATGTCCAAAATGCCCTTGCAACAGTCTTTGGAAAATTTGGTCCTATATTTATTACGGCTGCCATGATTCTCTTTGCCTTCACAACATTAATTGGTAATCTCTATTACATTGACAATGCTGTTGCTTACTTAAATAAGAAAAAAGTGCCTGGTAAAAAAACAATGCAGTTCATTCATCTCATCTGCGTGCTTGTTATATTTGCAGGTGCTATTATTCCAATGGATGCTGCCTGGGCTTTGGCAGATATTTCCATGGGTCTTATGACTTTAATTAATTTACCAGCTTGTTTCTTATTAAGTTCAACAGTCATTAAGGCGCTTAAAGATTATGAACAACAACGACAATATGTTGAGCATCCGGTTTTCAAAGCGAAGAGTATTAATTTGGAAGGACTGGATTGCTGGGATTAGAAAACGAGGAAGAACTCCTCGTTTTTTTAATCATCTTCATCTTTTAATAAATGGGCTGGTCGTTTATCACTCATCTTATCGAAACTAATTTTATGATCTAGATGACCGTCATAGTCTTCCTGAAAATAACAGCAATAAATAACTGAAAGAATATATTCAATAGAAAGAATGCTAGAAAAAGGAGCAATCTTATGAAAGAGCTTTTCTCTTGTATCAGTGGAAATGATAATATCGGCATAATGTGAAAGCTGGTTATCACCTAAGCTTGTAATAGCGATTAAAGGCGTATGCTTGCTTTTGAGAATTTTCACCCATCGAATAACATTTTCTGTTTCACCACTATAGGAAATGACAATGGCAAGATGATCAGGAGCTGATGCTGAAGCTAAGAATGTCTGTGAACCATCAAGTGAACGCATATCTACATTCTTGCCTATTCTTGTCATTTTGTTTTGAAATAAAGCTGCAGCAAGCAAGGAGTTCTCCGTACCATAAAGATCGATGATCCTAGCTTTTTTCATCATTTTAACGACTTTTCGTAAGACTTTTTCATCAAGCAAGGATTTTGTATGTTCTAAAGTCTGATGCGAAAGCAAAATTAAATTATTCATGATTTCTTCATAGCTGCTTTCTTTTGTGAAAGGGAAATTAACATCGATTTCATTATCTGACAGTGAAAGCTTTTCAAGTTCAGCTGAATAACGGATACGAAAATCATTATAGCCTTCTAGACCTATTTTCTTTGTCAGACGCACAATCGTAGCGGGTGAAGTATATGTCTTTTCGGCCAGTGTAGAAATAGAATCTTTGACAACATCTTTGCCATTTGTGAGGATATAGCGCGCTATTTCCTTTTCACTATCGGTAAAGTGATCCTCTAGTTCTAATTGTGTTCTAATGTTCATGTTATATCACCATTCTTATTATAACATGAAAAACATTTTCAAAAAATAAGGGTTTTAATGAAAAATATTGAAACAAAATTGAAAGCGTTTGTAATCTTCTTTACATCAAAAAAGAAAGGTGTCTAAAATAAACGTGTATTGGAGGAGAATGATTATGTCACAATTACCAAAGAATTTTTACTGGGGTGGATCTGTTTCATCATTTCAGACTGAAGGGGCTTGGAATGAAGGAGGGAAGGGTCTATCCATCTATGATGTCAGACCAACTCCTGCTGGTCATGCTGATTGGAAAGTTGCTATTGATGAATATCATCGTTATAAAGAAGATATTGCATTAATGAAACAAATGCATTTTAATTTTTACCGTTTTTCAATTGCCTGGAGTCGTATTATTCCTAATGGTGATGATGATGTGAATGAAGAAGGGGTTGCTTTTTATAATCGTCTGATTGATGAACTGATTGCCAATGGCATTACACCAATGATTACCTTAGTTCATTTTGATATGCCTTATAAACTTGTTAAGGAATATAATGGCTTTGCATCACGTTATGTTGTTGATTTGTTTGAACGATATGCAAGAGTATGCATGGAACGATTTGGCGATCGTGTTAAGCATTGGATGAGTTTTAATGAACAGAATTTACATTCTATGCGTCTTATTTATTCTAATGCTGAAGTCGTGCCTGAAGGGATAAGCGAACCTGCATTTCTTTATCAGGTTGCGCATAATGTCATGATTGCTCATTGTAAAGCAGTTAAAGCTCTAAGAGAACTTGTACCTGATGCAAAGTTTGGTGGTATGACGACAATCACGAATTACTATCCAGCAACAACAACTCCACAAAACAATCTTTTTGTGCAAAAAGCAAACAATCTTATGAATATGTGGGTGACACATGTCCATGCCAAAGGGAGCTATCCAAGCTACTATACGCATTATCTCAAAGAACGTGGCTGGTACCCACACTTTGAAGAAGGTGATGAAGAACTTTTAAAGAATACATGCGATTATTTATGTTTCTCTTATTATCGTAGCAATACGCTAACTGAAGGTGAATTTGACATGACAACACCATTTGCTGATATTGTTGAAAAGCATGTTATTAAAAATCCTCATCTCGAAGCCACAGAATGGGGCTGGGAGAAGGATGCCAAAGGTTTGCGTTATGTCATGAATGATCTCTATGAACGCTATGATATGCCAATCTTTATTCTTGAAAATGGCATGGGAGCAAGGGAATCGCTTGATGAAAATGAAGAGATACATGATGATTATCGAATCAAGTATCATCAAGAACACATCGAAGAAATGAAAAAAGCCATCATTGAAGATGGAGTAGAGTGTCTTGGCTATATTACCTGGGGACCTATTGATATTCCTTCAAGTAGTTGTGAAGTGGCTAAACGATATGGCTTTGTTTATGTCAATCGTACCGATAGCGAACTGTTAGATCTAAGAAGAATTCCTAAGAAATCCTTCTACTGGATTGCTCAGGTATTTGGCAGTAATGGAGAAAATCTTAGCAACAACGAATAAAGGTACCGGAATTCCGGTACCTGTCTTTTATTTACCAAAGTATCTCTTTAATAAACCTTCGAATGCCTTACCATGACGTGCTTCATCACGACCGATTTCATGAACAGTATCATGAATAGCATCTAAGTTTAACTGCTTAGCTTTGCTAGCAATATCCTGTCTAGCCTGAGTAGCACCATATTCAGCTTCAGCACGCATCTTTAAGTTTTCTTCAGTTGAATCAGTTAATACTTCACCTAATAATTCAGCAAACTTTGCAGCATGTTCTGCTTCTTCCCATGCAGCTTTTTCATAGAAAGCACCAATTTCAGGATAGCCTTCACGAATAGCAACACGGCTCATAGCTAAATACATACCAACTTCTGAGCATTCACCTTCAAAGCAAGCTCTTAAGTCATTCTTTAAATCTTCAGGAGCATCTTTTGCTACACCTAAAACATGTTCGCAAGCCCAAGTCTTGTTTTCTTCGTCCAAAGGAACGAATTTAGATTTAGGCTGATGACATGTTGGACAAGTCCAAGTATCTGGTAAATCAGCAAATTTTACGCCTTCTTTTTCTTCGTCATAGATATGACCGCATACTGTACATCTGTACTTCATAATTTCTTCATCCTTTCTTTGAGGGGTTACCCCTTACACACTAATTACATTATTATCTAAATGCTTTATGAATGCAATTAGTTTGCTTAAAAATATTAAATATTCATAGAATATAATTTTCAAGGGCTTTCAAAAAGTGTATAATGACAAAAACGAGGAGGTATGTAAGATGTGGTTTAATAAAAGTGTGTTTTATCAGATCTATATATTGAACTTTTGTGATGCACCAAGCTTCAATGATGGTATTGTTGAAGAACATCGTATTTTAAGAGTATTAGCATTTAGTGATTATTTAAAGAAACTAGGCATTAAAGCTGTCTATTTTAATCCTATTTTTTCTAGTGATCATCATGGCTATGATACACGTGATTATCGCCGTCTTGATGAACGTTTGGGTCATAATGAAGATTTCAAGAAGGTCGTTGATGATCTTCATAAGAAGGGCATAAAAGTCGTCCTTGATGGCGTATTCAATCATGTTGGTAGAGGTTTCTTCGCTTTTGAGGATGTCAGAAGCAATCGTGAAAATAGTCGTTATAGAGATTGGTTCCATATTGATTCTAATGGCAACTCTGATTATAACGATGGTTTCTGGTATGAAGGATGGGAAGGGCATTATGAATTAGTAAAGCTCAATCTCGAAAATCCTGAAGTACAGGACTATCTCAAGGAATCGGTGAAGTTCTGGATTGAATATTTTGATATTGATGGTATTCGTCTTGATGTAGCTTATTCATTACCACGCTGGTTTATGGCTATGCTTTCTGATTTTGCCCGAAGTTTTAAGCCTGATTTCTTTATGGTTGGTGAAGTACTTGGTGATAATGCTGGTTATATGTTTGATGAAGGACATCTTGATGCCATTACTGATTATCCTGGCTATAAAGGCATGTGGAGCAGCTTCAATTCTTTAAATATGTTTGAAATTGCGCATACACTTAAACGTAATATGTTTGATATGTATCGAGGAAAAAGCTTGCTGACTTTCTTAGACAATCATGATGTTGATCGTATCGCAAGCAAACTTTCAGATAAAAAGAAACTGCCATTATTATTTGCTTTACAGCTAACATTACCTGGTATTCCATGTATCTATTATGGTTCGGAATGGGGAACTGAAGGCAAGAAGATACCAGGAATGAGTGACGATAGCTTACGTCCAGCATTCACAAAGGCAGAGCCTAATGAATTGACAGAATATATCGAGCAGTTAATTCATTTGAGAAATGAACATCCAGCTCTCAACAGTGGCCAATTCAAAGAACTCCTTCTCACAAATAAGCAATATGTATTTGAAAGAGAAGCTGAGGGTGAAAGAATTATTGTTGCTTTAAATATTGATGATGCACCATTTGTAGCGCATTTCAATGCCAATAGTGGAACAGGTGAGGACTTGCTGACTAATGAAAAACATGATTTTGGAGCAGGCAGTGAGTTAGCGCCACTTTCTATTGCCATCTGGAAAACAGAATAGACTTATAAAAATAGCGACACATGATGCCGCTATTTTTGCTTTATGATATGCTATAAAAAGTACGAAATGAAAATGATGCTTATTAACTGTAAAATTGAAAAGAGGTCTGCTTTCAGACCTCAAATTTAAAAAAATCTTTTTAATCCTGATCATGTTCTAATCGCCATAGCAGCATGACAACAAGGATTGTCCCTGCCACATATCCAATAAAGGATAATAGGGGCATCCCAAAAACATTATGTTCTAATGGCGATAAAGTAAGAATACTTGCTGAGAGATAGAGAAAACCAGAAACAATAGCAATAACAATATGATTCCAATTATGCTTCTCTAGGCGCATATCACGATCACTTTTATTCTCTTTTACATTTAATGTAATATGTCCATTTTTTGCAAGCTTAAGAAGATCAAAGACAATAGATGGAGTGGCCAATCCTTTTTTACTAGAAGTATAGAAAGATTGAGCAATATGTAATATCTGAGTTTTTAGATCTAATTCTTTCTGCCATTTAATACGCATATGGTTGGCGAGAATTTCTATCAGGTTACAAGAAGGAGAGATTTCGCCAAGGGTTCCATTGATGGTCAGCATCGCACGTAAAAGCAATGTTAAATCAGCTGGTACGGCAATCTTGTTTGTTTTGACAATCTCAATACATCCCTCAATAAGTGGCCCAAAATCAAAATCACCAAAATTACGTTGCTTATATTTCTCAACAATCATATTCAGCTGATAGATGAGCTGACTTTCGTTGATTTTCTGTTCTGGCTTTGTCAGCATCAAGAAAGCTTCTTCTAAATCGTAGATATCATCATCTAAGATTGCTTTGATACCTTTTGTGAGAATCTGTTGCGTTGAAGGGGTGACAGTGCCCATCATACCAAAGTCAATCCAGGCAATCTTGTTGTCGGTAACATGAATATTACCGGGATGTGGGTCAGCATGGAAAAAACCATCATCAAGAATCTGTTTGACAAAGTTTTCTGCTGTCTTTCTTGCGATATCATCAATGTCATAGCCTAAATTCTTTAATTCATTGACTTGATCGACTTGTAGATTTCCAACATCATTCATGACAATAAGATGTCTTGTTGTATACTCGTGGTAAACATGGGGAACAAGAATATAATTAATATCCTGGTTACATTGGGCAAAATGGTCGATATTATCAGCTTCTTTGAAAAAGTCCATTTCTATCTGGCTCGTCCGCCATAATTCCTCAATGACTGCTCTAAAATCAAGGAGGTCACCTGTGCCAGTAGCTAATTTTAAAATCTTGCAAGCTTGTCTAAGCAGCTTGATATCAGCTTCCATGGTTTCATAAATGTAAGGTCGCTGGACTTTGATTACTACTTTTTCTCCACTAAGTAGAAATGCTTCATGGACTTGCGCAATTGATGCGGATCCTAAAGGCTCCTTTACAATTGAGGAGAACACTTCATTTATCGGTTGCTTGAGTTCTTCTTCAATAATGTTTTTGACTTCATCATAAGCAAGAGGCGTCACATCGGTACGAAGCTTTTCAAGTTCCTTACAATATTCGTGGGGAATCATATCGGAACGCATGCTCATAATCTGCCCAAATTTGACATATGTTGGGCCAAGATCTTCAAGAATCTCTCTAAGTTTTATGGGGGTTAGGCCGGTTAAGATATGATGCTTATTTAAGACAGAAATGATTTCACTTAATCGTCGAGAAGCATGCTTGTCTTCTCTTGCCATAAACTAGTCTTCCTGCGTATCTTCTTCTTTTTCTTCTTCGCTGTCCAATTCAGCAAGCTTTGCTTTTAGGGCATCTCTTTCTTCTTTTGAAAGCTTTTCAACACGATTTAACATCGCATCGCTTACTTTATTGCTTGCTTTACGCTTAAGCTCTTCATTAAGAACTTTACCCTGATCAACAGTAATTTCACCTTTCTTAACAAGATCATCAATAATATCTTTTGATTTTTCAGCTGTTGTGGCAGCTGCACCAATTCCTAATAATAACAATTTCTTTACATTTTCAGTTAAATGATCCATAAAAATCACGCTCCTTTTAATAAATCTATTGTATCACACAACAACACTTATCAAAAGGATTCTGATTTATTTAGTATAAGAAAAAGGATTCCGTGATGGAATCCTTACATAGCTGTATAACCGCCATCAACAGGTAGGTTCACACCTGTGACATAGGAACTCATTGGTGAAGATAAGAAGAGGACAGCAGTATCCAATTCGCCTTCTTCACCATAACGTTCTAATGGAATCATTGTTTTGGCATTTTGCTGGAAGAAGTCAGAATTGAGTGTTTCACGAGTAAGATCTGTATAGAAATAGCCAGGGCAGATGGCATTGACAGTAATGTGATGCTTGCCCCATTCAGCAGCTAATGCTCTTGTAAGATTGACTACGCCACCCTTAGCAGCATGGTAAGGGGATGAACCAGCAATCTTATTCCCCACAAGTCCATACATTGATGCAATGTTGATAATACGACCATATTGAGCAGGGATCATGGCTTTCTTAGCAACTGCTCTAGCCATTTTAAAAGTTCCAAACAAGTCAATATTCATTTCATTTTCAAACTGCTGATCAGTAATATCCTCAGCATTACCAACTGCGCCAGTTCCAGCATTATTAACAAGGATATCAATATGTCCAAAACGTGATAAGACGTCCTCGATAACTTCATCAACGCGCTTTGTATCGGTAATATCGCATTGTAAGCCAATAGCTTCTACGCCAAATTCCTCACTGATACTTTTTGCGACGGCTTCAACCTTTTCTTTACGTCTTGCCAAAGCAACAATCTTGGCTCCATGACTAGCAAGGGCCTTGGCCATCTGGACACCTAAACCAGCTGATGCCCCCGTGACCAAAGCAACTTGATCCTTTAAATCAAAATAATTCTTCATATGTTTACCTCCAATGTGTTATATAATCGACATATTTATTATAAAGCGAGTATTGTCCCATTTCAAGAAATATGAAAACGCTAACAATTGATATGATTTGAAATAAATCTCAAACTCTTATAAAATAGGAACAAGGAGCAATTTGTATGAATATTGAAGCATTAACAAAATTGCCTGTTTTTAAGGGCATTGAAGCAAATGAATTAGAAAGTTTGCTTGGAAAAATAAGTAGTCGTGAAGTATATTTTCAAAAAGGCGAACAGGTCTTTTCGCAAGGAGATATTATTCATGAGATAGGGATTGTTTTAGAAGGTGAATTAAATGGGGTCGGAGTAGACTTGGTTGGCCATGCAAATATTGTTGCCCATTTAAGTGCTCCAGATATCTTTGGTGAAGCTTATGCCAATATGCGTGAACCCATGTTGATTAGTATTGAAGCACAAACACCTGCGCATATTCTATTTATTGATGTGGATGCGATGCGTAAAGTCAACCATGCCAAACTCAATGAGAATATATTGATGCTCATTGCAATGAAGAACTTACAGCTCTCACGTAAGATACTCATGATCACACCAAAAAGCATCAGTGAACGCATTCTTGCTTATTTGTCCACACAAGCAGCAATTCATCATAGTGATGAATTCGATATCCCTTTTGATCGACAGCAGCTTGCAGATTATTTATTAGTGGATCGTTCAGCTTTATCTCACAGTTTATCGGTATTAAAAAGAGAAGGCATTATTGAATATCATAAGAATCACTTTAAGGTTCTTGTGAGAGATTGATTTTCTTTATCAGTAAGATTAAGATGTGTGTGGAGGAATTGAAAATGAAAAAAGATTTAAATGGATATATTGGTGTATTTGATTCAGGACTTGGCGGAATTTCCGTCTTAAAGGAAATGGTGAAGCTTTTGCCACATGAAAAATTCTATTTCTATGGTGATAGTGCCCGTGCTCCATATGGTGAAAGATCACTTAAGGAAGTGCAGGACTATACGATGGAAACAATGAATAATATGGTCAACCATGGTGTTAAGGCTATCGTTGTGGCTTGTAATACAGCTACTAGTGCAGCTATCGAAATGGTAAGAGATGTGTTTACTGATATTATTGTTATTGGTGTGGAACCGGCTTTAAAACCAGCAGCAGAAGCTAATGATGGGGAAATCTTAGTGATGGCAACAGAAAACACATTAAGACTTGATAAATATCATGAGCTTGCTAAGACATATGGCAATCATGTCAATGTCAAAGAAGTTGCCTGCAATGGACTTGCTCAGGCCATTGAAACTGGTGATGTTGATGGCGAGGAAGTACGTGTTGTCCTGCATAAGCTCTTAGCTCCATATAAAGGTGAAGTTAAGAGTGTTGTACTAGGCTGTACGCATTATCCTTTTGTCAAGAATGCCATTCGTGAAGTGCTTGGTGATGATATCAAATTCTATGATGGTGCAGCAGGAACTGCTCGTCAGCTTGCAAGCAAGCTTGCAGAAGCTGGCAAGATCAATAATGAAGGTGAAGGCGAAGTTATCTTTGAATCAAGCAAGAATGATCCTGAAGAAATTGCGCTATATGAAACATTCCTGAATAAATCAACTGACTAATTCCCATAGTTTCACAAAATATGTACATAGATTTCATGTAATAGTGACATATACTAGAAGCATATTCGAAAGGAATGATAGATATGAACGAAAATAATTCAAATAATATGAACCAGGTAAAAAAGAGAGGCATTGGTTCTGCATTTATTATTATTCTTCTTGTCCTCGTATTATGTTTTGGTGCTGGGGCTGGAGGGGCATATGTTGTCTTGAAGCTAAATGGTGCTTCAGTCATTACGACAACGTCCTCAACACCAGCTACAACAACATCATCAAGCAAGAAGGATGCCTCAAATATTGCTAAGAAAATGACGGACTCTGTTGTAGCCATTACAACTGAAGCCATGACCACAAGCAATTTCTGGTTTGGTAGTCAGGTTGTCTCTGGAGCTGGTTCTGGTGTCATTATGAGTAGTGATGGCTACATCATTACAAATGCCCATGTTGTCAATGGAGCAAGTACAATCAAGGTCACTACAAGTGATGAGAAGACATATACAGCGAAATTAGTTGGTAAATATACACAAGGTGATATTGCTGTAATTAAGATTAATGCGACAGGATTAAGCGCAGCAACATTTGGTGATAGTGATAAGATTACTCAGGGACAGACAGCTTATGCAGTTGGTAATCCTGAAGGTACATTCTCTGGTTCAATTACTTCTGGCATTGTTTCAGCATTGAATCGTACAATCACTGTCTCAATTGATGATTCATCATCTGACGGTGAAAACAACCAGTATTCACAATACTTTGGCCGTACTCAGAATACATCTACAACAGCCAAGCTCAATGTCATCCAGACAGATGCAGCCGTTTCTCCAGGTAATTCTGGTGGAGGCTTATTTGATAGCAATGGAACTTTAATTGGGATTGTGAATGCCAAGAGCTCGGATACAAATTCTGAAGGCCTAGGCTTCGCTATTCCGGTTAATACGGCATTAAAAATCGCTAAGAGCTTAATTTCAAAAGGATCTTATTCGGCATAGAAAAGAAGGACTCGTCCTTCTTTTTTATGGCGTGGTTCATGAAATATTCATATAGAGTCGTTAAGCTGATGGCTATTATAGGAGGAAAATTATGCGTAATTTCTTATATAGATTAATGATGGGACGCTATGGCAGTGATCGTCTCAATAAACATTTATTGATTCTTTCAATTGTTTTGACAATTGCTAATGTCTTTGTCAAGAGTGTGATTATCTATGTTTTTGTTTATATACTCTTATTGTATGTGCTCTTTCGTATGCTTTCTAAAAATATCAATAAACGCTATCAGGAAAATCAGCGTTATGAACAAAGTATTGCCCCTATTATGAAAAGGGTAAGTGTCATCAAGAAGTCATCAAAAGATAAAGATCACAAATATTACATATGTCCAACATGTAAACAGATTGTCCGTGTACCTAAAGGTAAGGGACGTATAGATATTCGTTGTCCACGTTGTTCAACTGTTTTTGAAAAGAGAACTTAAGCATGTTTGGATATATTCAATATAACAAAGATGCTTTAAGCGAGGATGATTTTGCTTTATATCGTTCCTATTATTGTGGATTATGTAAATCTATTAAACAGCTTTATGGCGTCAAGGCGACTCGTATTCTATCAAATGACTTAACATTTATCGAAGTACTTTTGTCAGCTCTTAATGAACCACTTGAAGAAGTTGTTGAAGAGAAATGCATGGTGAATCCTTTGCTTAAAGTGACAACACGTATAAATAAGTATGATTCCTATGTCGCAAAAATGAATATTGTCTTAGCTTATTTTAAAGCTGTTGATGATGTTCATGATGAAGGACGACATAAAAGCATGCTCAAATCACTTACAAAGCCTTTTGAAGAAATCAAAGAGGAATATCCTGAAAAGATTCAACATATTGAACAGGCATTAGAGAAAATAAATCAGTTAGAAAATGAATCATGTAATGATTTAGATCTTCTATGTAATACATTTGGTAGGGTGATGGGAGAAATTGTTTCATATGATGTTGTTTTTGCTGATGAGCTTTATTCACTTGGATATCATCTTGGTAAATTCATTTATTTAATGGATGCCTATGATGACTTATTTGAGGATATAAAGAAAGGCACATTTAATCCTTTAAAGAAAAGATCTCAAGATGAACACTTTGATGATGACGTTAAAATGATGCTTGAGATATTCATGGGAGATGCTGCATTATCATATGAAAAACTGCCTATTATCACCCATAGTGATATTTTAAGAAATATTCTTTATTCGGGTGTATGGGCAAAGTATAATCAAGTCAGAGAAAAAAGGGGAGAAAAGAAGAATGAATCCTTATGATATATTAGGTATTTCTAGTGATGCAAGTGATGAGGAAGTCAAGAAAGCCTATCGCAGACTTTCCAAGAAATATCATCCAGACGCTAATATAGGTTCTCCACATCAGGCAGAATATACTGAAAAATTCAAAGAAGTACAAAATGCCTATAAAACCATCATGGATGCGAGAAAAAATGGGACGCAAGCTAGTTTCAATGGTCAGTATCAGAATCAGACAGGACAGGAGGCTTATGCCTATAATCAAGCGGCAATGTATATGCAGGCTAACCAATTTGATGAAGCCTGGAAAATTCTTGATACAATTCGTGTACGTAATGATGTCTGGTTTTATTATTCAGCCATTTGTCAGAATGCCCTAGGGAATCGTCTGCAGGCAATTGAATTTGCGAAAACAGCCTACAGCATGAATCCCAATAACTTGGAATATATCATTCTTTTACAATCACTCCAATCAGGTTCTTCACAGTATCAACAGACATCATCCCAATATGGTCGAGCTTTTTCACCAAGTCAGTGCTGTTATGCTTATTTATTGGTGCAATGTCTTTGTGGGGCTTGTTTTGGTGGCCGTTATGGAATCATTTGCTGTTAGACGCTTAAGGCGTCTTTTTTTCTTGAATGATATATTTAAAAATAAACAAAGGTTATGATATGATAATAACAACAAGAGAGACATATTGATTGAATGTGATAGAAAGGAATTTGGATGCATCCAGCTTTAATTTTCTATTATATTTACTGCTTCATTTTTGGAAGCATTGTTGCTTCGTTCGTGAATGTTGTTATTTATCGTTTACCTCGAGGGATCTCAATCGTTAAGGGACGTAGTTATTGCACAAATTGTCATCATGTACTTCAAATACGAGATTTAGTTCCGGTGGTAAGCTATATTCTTTTAAGAGGGAAATGTCGCTATTGCCATACGAAGATATCGCTCGTTCATCCCTTGGTTGAAATGAGCGGTGGCATACTTAGTATCTTTTGTTTTTGTCATTACGGCTTGAGTTTGACCTGCTTATTTGTTTTCGTTCTGTCAATGGCTTTCTTAGCAATCAGCATTATTGATATTGAAACAATGACCATTCCCAACCAGCTAAATATCACAATTGGAATACTTGCTCTTCTATCCATGTTTATTTGGCATAGGCCATTTTTCTCGCGCGTCTTAGGTGCTGCCTTTAGTGGAACAATGCTGCTGATGAATTTCGTAAAGGAAGATAGTTTTGGTGGGGGAGATATTAAACTGTGCTTTTTTACCGGCTTTATGCTTGGTATTGTAAATATGACTGTTGCTATGTTGATTGCAATACTAAGTGGTGGATTTTGCGCAATGATTCTCATCATCATGCATCAGGTAAAACTTAAAGCGCATATGGCATTTGGACCCTTTATTTGTCTAGGTTGCTTGATGGGACTTATATATGGAGAGAAACTTGCATTATTCTATTTACACCTCTTCTTTTACTAGTTATACATGCGCAAGGCACTATCATCCCTTATGTAAAGAGGTTGAAAAATCGCTTCTGTTGTTTTTTGAAAGCTTCTTCGCTTTTGGGATGGACTTTTTCCTATGCTTTTAACATATAAAGTTCGCTTGGCTGGATAGGTGATGAGTGTCTTAGTTGTGCTGCTCATCACTTTTTTCATACATTAAATTGAAAGTTTTCTAAAGGTTAAGCTAGAGCTCTCTTAAAGTGTCTAGCATAAGTTTGTATACGAAAAAGCCACCGAATTGTGGTGGCTTTGCTTATGATTTAATTTACCCTCATGCACTTCTTTTCAATCTTTTCTATACTTTCTAACAATTTTCTTTCTAGTTTCTTGATAGGTGCTACGATTATCATTGCATTCCTTTTATCCTATATTTTGTTTCATAGCATTTTTATTGGAATGACTAGCTCGTTTACAGGATAGAGGAATAATCTTTACAATATGGCTTGTTGCCATCAATCAAATAATAAGCATGATCTTTTTAAGCTTGTAAGTATGGGTACTTTACAATGTGTTTGTTAGTGGCTGAGCAAGCCGTTTTGGCGCTTAAAAGTGCGTAAATCTTCACAAAGTAACTGAAATTCTTCATAACTATTTGTATTGCTGACAATCTTATCAATAATAGCTTTGTTTTTATCCAATACAGCATAACCTTTCTCAACAATTTCCTGATTGTCTGTAAGGGAATGAATAATAGCTTTTAGCTGTTCATATAAATCATCATTTTTTAGTTTTTCATAATCATAGAAATGTGCAACATCAAGCACATTCATTAAAGCTCTCGCAATTAAATCTCTTTCCATATTTATCACCGCGTCTATTTTATCAAATATTATAAAAAGAAGAAAATCTTTTTTTGTTTTCATAAAAGAGAATTATAATAGTATTAGAAGGGGGCAAAATGATGAAACTGGAATATCTACTTCTTGCTTTAGCTGGTGGTGGCCTCGGTAGCCTTATTGGTGGAATACAGATCTTTATAATAACTGGTTTTGTAGGCCTTGTTGCAGTTTTAGGCAATCATGGACTGCTGCTGCATTTTCACACACAGCCATTGCTTATACCGGCTGTAATCTTTAATGGTGCTGTGGTTGCAACAGCCTATGCTTCAAAAAAATATCAGATCAAAGGCTTTGATATAAGCAAGCCTTTAATCTTTACTGGCGACCCGCTTGTTTTTATTTTCGGGGCATTGGGTGGACTGATAGGATATTGCCTTCTTATTCTTGCAACAAAACTAAAGCTGCCATTTGATGCTGGTGCTTTTAGTATTGTAATGGTAGGAACATGCACGCGTTTTATCCTTGGCAGTAAGCAGCTCTATAATCATCGGGGAATTGTATTTCTAGAAGAAGGTGATAAACGATATTGGATTTATCTTGTTTTATTTGCCTTGTCGATTTCTTTTTTAACAGGCTATCTAACAAAGATTACAAAATACTATTCATTAGGTTTTAGTCTTTCTGCCTTTTCACTTGTATTTTCCCTCAATGATTCACGTTTTCCAGCAACTCATCATATTACTTTAATTGCAGGCTATGCAATGATGTATACCCATGACATTTTGTTAACGCTTCTTTTTGGCGTCTTAGCTGCAGCTATATGTGATATGTTTGCAAGAGTATTTAATAGTGAATGTGGAACCCATATTGATCCACCTTGCGTATCAATACTGGTATGTTCCTTTCTTATATTTTTACTTTTTAAAGGATTGTTTTAAATTTAAGGAGATGAGTTAAAATGTATATTGGTAGTCAGAATCAGTTAAAAGCATATGATCAGTATTTGATGGATCATGGTTATAGTATTTATGAACTAGTTGATAAAGCAAGTGATTGTCTGAAAAAGCATTTTATGGATTATGATCAAATTGGATTGTTAGTTGGACCTGGCAATAATGGGGCGGATGCACTCTCGCTTGGAATAAAGCTGGCAAATGAAGGAAAAGATGTGAAGCTTTATTATATTGGGAATCACCAGAAGTTCTCTGCTGGCAACCAATTCTATTTTGATATTTGTGAAAATAATAATCTGACGCTTATCGAATTAAGTGATGAGAAACTTGATGATTTTTTGAAAGACCTAAGTGTGCTTGATGTTATGGGTGATGGCTTTTTTGGCTTTGGCTTGAATAGCGCTCCAAGAGGCTTATATGCAACTGTCATATCTATGATCAATAGCCATTTTGAAGGCGATGTTATTGCAATTGATATTCCAACAGGACTTAATTGCAATACGGGTAAACCCTATGCTAACACCCTTTATGCTTCAAAGACGATTGCTTTAAGTGCATTGAAGGAAGGCTTTTTAAATCCTGATAGTTCAACTTTTACTGGAGAAGTGATTGTCGAAGAACTGGCAATAGATAATCCCTTTGAGCAGGCTGGACTTGTTAAATATTTTGATAGATTTGATGCCAGGAAAATGTTGAAAGAACGCAAATATGATGGCTATAAGAATTATTATGGCGTTGATTTACTTGTAGCAGGAAGCGCTCAATACAAGGGGGCAGCTCTTTTAGCAACAAAAGGAGCGGTGGCAAGTGGAGCAGGCATTGTTCATCTTTCTTCAGCAAAGGAAGTTGTTGATATCATGCCGCTTTATCTTCCCGAGGCAATTAGTGAAATAAGACCGGGTAGCTATAGTCGTGAAATGTTGAAAAAATTTGATGCAATTTGTATAGGACCTGGCTTGGGGCTGGATATGGATGCATATCATTGCTTTATTGATGTCATTGAAAATTCTTCTTGCCCACTTATTATTGATGCGGATGGCTTAACAATTCTCTCCAACAACCTGGAATTACTTGATCGACAGCAACGCCCAATCATTCTCACCCCACATCTTGGGGAATTTAAACGCCTATGTGATTTTTCTGGCGATGATCAATTAACAGAAGTAGCAATCAACTTCGCAAAAGAACATCATTGTATTCTTGTCTTAAAGGGACCACATACACTTGTGACTGATGGCAAGCATTCTTACAAAAATGCTTCAGGTAATAAAGCAATGGCAGTAGGTGGCATGGGGGATACACTTGCAGGGATGATGACAGCTTTTCTAGGTGGTCATTATCAGGCCATTGAAGCAGCCATTCTTGCTGTCTATATCCATGGCTTTACAGGTGATTTGATTGCGCGAGATCATTATACTGTTTTGCCTGAAGAATTATCTAAAATGATTCCTCATGCCATGTCTTTAATTGGGCAAAAATAAAAGGTGCCGTAGCACCTTTTTCTATGCAGTGAATTCTTTTTTCATGAGGGTATAGAAATCGATATCTGTTTGGGCATCCTCAATTAAATTATCGAAAGTTCTGATTTTTCTTACATCAGGAAGATAATCCATCTTAACATAGTTTGCTCTTAGTGTTTTAAGAACCTCTAATAAATCTTTCTTTGTTTCAATCTGTGAAGCTGCATATTCAGCGACATCTGCCGAAGTAAACTCTTTGTCATGTTTTACTTTATGGAAGATGGCAGCTTCCTTCTGTAATTTTGTATTATTTTTTAAGATCATGTCATAAGACAGTTTTGCTGTATCCTGTTCAGCCATTGTAAACACCTCCGTAATTCATATTGTACACTGATTTTTTAGGAATGAAAAGGCTATCTATGTTTTGTAGGAAAATATCTGAACACACAATTTGAATAGGAAAATATGAGTTGCTATAATGAAGTCAAGAGGTGATAAGCATGATTAAAGTTGATTTAATTACCGGCTTCTTAGGTTCTGGGAAGACGACTTTTATAAAAAAATATGTGGAATACTTAGCGAGTCAGCATTTACGAGTGGCTGTTATTGAGAATGATTATGGTGCTATAAATGTTGACCGTATGCTTTTATCCGAGGCGCTTGAAGGTAAGGCGGATGTTGAAATGGTTATTGGCGGTGATAAGGATTGCCGTATCCGACGTTTCAAGACAAAGCTTATTTCTATGGGCATGCAGGGCTATGATCGTGTGATTGTTGAACCTTCTGGAATTTATGATGTGGATGAATTCTTTGATGTCCTTCATGAAGCGCCACTTGATCAATGGTATGAAATTGGCAATGTCATTGCTCTTGTTAACAGCAGACTTGAAGCCCTTTCTAAACAATCTGACTATGTTCTAGCAAGTGAAGTAGCTTATGCTGGAAAGATTATTCTAAGTCGTGTTGATGAAGCAAAAGAAGATGATATCAAACATACTATTGACCATCTTAATAAAGCGTTAAGAGAGCATCATAGTCAGCGTGATATTACAAATGATATTATCGCAAAGAGATGGGATGATTATCGTGATGAAGACTTTGCAGGTATTATGGAAAGTGGCTATCAGTTAGGTATATTCTATAAGCAAGCTATTGATGATGATTTCTTCCGTTCACTTTTCTTCCTTAATGTTCATCTCGATAAAGCGGGGCTTAAACAAAAAGCAAATTCTGTATTTCGAGATCCTGATGTTGGTCATGTCATTCGTATCAAAGGATTTGTTAATGAAGACGGACAGTGGTATGAGGTCAATGCAACAAAGGATGATATTCATGTTGAGGCAATAAATGATGGCCAGGAAGTTATCATTGTTATTGGTGAACAGCTTGATGAAGAAAAACTGCATCAGTATTTTCAATAGGTGGGAAACTACCTATTTTTTGATATAAAGAAAAAGCAGGAAATCCTGCTTTAGTCAAGCATGTAAATGATTGACATGTTACGATCTTTTGTCTTTGTCTTGCGATAAGAGAAGAAACGTTCATCTTCATAGGTACAGATGGGGGATTGTTCAATATGTTCTTCCTTAACACCAAGATTAAGTAATTGCTGTTTAATGAGTCCTTTTGAATTCAATAAATAATGTGTTTCATCTTTGACTTTATAAAATGAAGAAGTATCAAAACTCATTGCTTTTACAAGATTGATAATATCATCCATTGCTTCAAAGTTTCTTTGTTCAATAGCTGGTCCTGTATAAACGAGGAGCTGTGTGGGATCGACATTTTCATTTTCAATCAGATGCTTTGTGACTTTGCCAACAATTTCATGAACAGTGCCTTTCCAGCCAGAATGAATAGCAGCAATCAGCTCTTGGTCAGGACTATACATTAATACTGGGCAGCAGTCCGCATGGCTGCTCCATAGTACTAAACCTTTATCACGCGTATATGTGGCATCGGTCGCTGGGAGTGCAGTGTCTAGTGAATACATCCCTTTACCGCCATCTTCGAGGGTAACTTTTACAAAATGATCTGTATGTTCCTGATGGGGCAGAATCATATGATCAAGGGGAATGTGAAGCTGCTTGGCAAGAGCTTCTCTGTTTCTCATTGTTTGTTCGTCATTCATGCCATTTAATCCAAGATTAAAGTTATGACCTTCCTCATCATATGCAGGAACACTATAGGCATGAACATGTTCATTGTTGAATTGAGCAGCAATTAGTTTAACCATTTTTCTTTTTCATAACCTCCGTTAAAAAAGTATCATCAGGATCTATATAAATTGTTTTGTAATTGGAAAGTAAGACAAGTCCAGGTTTGCTGGAGTGTGGCTTTTTGAGCGTTCTTACTTGAGCGTAGTTGACTGGGACGGAACTTGAAAGACGCCCTTTGGAATAGTAGGCAGCTATTTTTGCGGCAAGTCTTATTGTATATTCATCAAGATTCTGACTATGAACAATGACATGGGAACCAGGCATGTCTTTGACATGGAACCACATATCAAAACGATTTGCCTTTTTAAAGGTCAAATAGTCATTTTGTAAGTTGTTCTTCCCTACGTAGATGGCAATACCGTCTTTTGTGATAAAGGTTGTATAGTGAGGTTCCTTCTTCTTTTTATGAAGCTTTTTGACTTGTTTCTTTTTTAGATAGCCTAAACCTTCAAGTTCTTCCTTGATTTCTAAAGCATCATAATAATCAGCTTGTTCAATTGATGTATTTAAGGTATCAAAGTAATCTATTTCTTCTTTTGTCAGCCTGATTTGTTCTTCTAAGACCTTAAGTGAATTCTTTGCTTTCTGATATTTATTATAATAGCGATTAGCATTCCCTTTGCCATCAAAACGCACATCAAGCTCAATCGTCATCTTTGTTCCATCATAATAGTTATCAACAACAACTTCTTTCATGCCCTTATGCACTTTATCTAGTGAAGCATAGAGGAGGTCGCCTTTAATGCGATAATCGTCACTATTCTGTGAATCAAAAAGCGTCTTTTCAAGTTTATGCAATTTATTGACATTCTTAGTATATTCATTCTTGATATAACGCATTAAGTCATTTGTCTGCTGTTTGATACGATCGCGCTGATCTAGTGAATCATAGAATAGATCAAGGCCTTCGAACAAGGGATAACATGCAGCATTTTCAGAAATGTTAGTAAGGGGAATGATGTGGTAGTAATCTTTTTTTGCAGTCTTGATAATATAGAGATGTTCACTGCTTTCAAGCTGGCTCATGATTGATTGAAAAGATTCACCTTTTTCAATACGATATTTCACTTCCACAGCTAGGTCTTTAGAAAAGCCCTCATAAATCTTAATGAGATTATCACTAGGAATATAGTCCTGGGTAAAAGGATTTTTCTTTTCTATTAATGGTGGTAAATGGTAAGTAATTCCAGGCTGTAAGAAACGCATGGATTCACTAGGAGATACGCGCTTAAGACATTCAATAATCCGGTTGTTTTCATCAGTTAATGTAAAGTTGGAATGCTTGCCCATGATTTCGATATAGAGATAGAGCGTAACCTGGTCTTTGAACTCGTTACGTCCTCTCAATGTCATCTTAACAATACGATCCAACCCTATTTGTTCGATTTTCTCGATAAAGCTTCCTTCCATGTGCTTACGCATCAGCATTGTCATTGCATCAGGAAAATCCGGTGTTGGATAATCGAGATTTGTGAGCTGAATACGGGCATATGTTGGATGGATGGAAACAAGAATTTTCTTGTTTTTATTATGGGCACGGATAACCATCAATAGTTCATATTGTGATATTGCATAGAGTTTTGATATTCTTCCACTTTCTATTTCTTCTTTTAATTTCTTGGTTACTGCATTAAGGACAATGCCGTCAAATGCCATTTCAATCACCTCTAGGGCAGTATATCATAAATCTTTCTTGTCGCCTAAGGTTTCTATTTGCGATGATTAGGAATTTGTCGAGGATGTTATAAATAAGTTGTAATTAGATGTTATTCTTTTTATAATGTCTTAAAAGATTGAGGAGGAAGCCCATGAAGAGAGGTACATTAATTATTCTGAGTGGCCCTAGTGGTGTAGGCAAAGGGACAGTTCGAGAACAATTATTTAAGATGGATGATTTAAACTTAGCATATTCCATTTCGATGACAACCCGCAAGCCACGCCCTGGGGAAGTCAATGGGGTTGATTATTATTTCGTTGATCAGGCAACATTTAATCAAAAGATTCAAGAGGATGGCTTCTTGGAATATGCTCAGTTTGTCAGCAATTCATATGGCACACCTAAAGACAAAGTCGAAGAAATGCTTGAAGAAGGGAAAAATGTTGTCTTAGAAATTGAAGTGCAGGGAGCACTTCAGGTTATGGAAAAGGTTCCAGAAGCCCTAACAATTTTCTTGGTACCACCATCAATGGAAGAACTTGAAAGAAGAATCCGTGGTCGCAAGACAGAAGCAGAAAGCGTCATGCAGGAAAGACTTGCCAAAGCTGAACGTGAAATCAAAACAAAAGACAGCTATAAGCATGTCGTTGTGAATAATACTGTTGAGCAGGCAGCTAATGAAATAGCAGATATTATTCGTCACAATATTAACTAGGTATATGCCTAGTTTTTTTGTTTCTGATTTTTGTATTTGATAAAAATATGATAGAATGAGAAAAATAGAGGGGAGCTAGGTATGTATATTGTAAGTGTATTAATTGAACATGGAACCAATCGTTTATCGCAGCCATTTTCCTATCTATCCAATAATGAAGTGATGGAGGGGGTTCGTGTCCGGGTGATGTTCAATCATCAAAAACTTATTGGCTATAGCTTAGGGTGCCAGTATACCAATCTTTCTTCAAAAGAACTCGCCATGCGTGATGGTTTTCGCTATAACTATATTCTTGAAGTTATTGATGATAAGCCTCTTCTTAACAAAGAACTTGTTGCTTTGTCAGAGCAGATGAGCAAGCTTTATATCACAAGTCAGATTGTCTGTCTGCAAGCTATGTTACCTAAAGCCCTGAAACCAAAAAGCGGCAAGAGTGTTGCTATTAAGAGTCAAAAAGCTGTACGTATTATTCAAAAAGGTGAAGCTACAACCAAAACACAAAAAGCTCTTTATCAATATCTCTTGACACCGGGCATTCACTTTGTTAAGGATTTGCCATATTCTTCTTCACCTTTAAAAGGCTTAGTCGAACAAGGGCTCGTAGAAATCTATGATCAGGAAATCAAGCGTATCCCCCAAATCTCATCAACACAAGAACATCATGCCATCACTCTAACAAAGCAACAACAAGATATTGTTGATGGGATAATGGCAAGAAGCGAAAGAATTAGTCTCATTCATGGGGTGACTGGTTCGGGAAAAACAGAAATCTATTTAGCACTTACTAAAAGAATGCTGTCTGAAAATAAGAATGTCATTATGCTTGTTCCCGAAATCGCCTTAACGCCGATGATGGTTGCTATTTTCAAAGAACGCTTTGGTGATGATGTTGCAATTTTTCATTCGCGCTTATCCGAGGGGGAGCGCTATGATGAATATCGCCGAATTGCTGCGAGAGAGGTTCATATTGTTGTTGGGGCGCGTTCGGCAATCTTTGCACCGCTGATGAATATTGGCTTGATTATTATGGATGAAGAACATGATGCCTCCTACAAACAAGAGTCAGCACCTAGATATGCAACATTGACCATTGCGAAAATGCGAGCAAAGTATCATCATGCCAATACTGTGTTAGGTAGTGCTACACCAAGTGTAGAAAGCTATGCAAGAGCTTTGAAAGGTGTCTATGATCTCTATGAGCTTCCAGAAAGAATTAATAAAAAGCCATTGCCGGCATGTACTATTGTAGATATGGCACAAGAAGCAAAAGCTAATCATTATGGACTGTTAAGTCGGTTGATGGAAGAGCGACTTGAACAAACTTTAGAAAAAGGCGAACAAGCTATTCTATTATTGAATAAGCGCGGTTATGCATCATTTGTGAAATGTGAAGACTGTGGAGAGGTTGTAAAATGCCCTCATTGTGATGTGACATTGACCTATCATAAAAGTGAGAATAGCTTAAAATGTCATTATTGCGGCTACACAGTACCCATGATTAGCCATTGTCCACATTGTCATTCAAGTGCCTTAAAACGAATTGGCATTGGTACACAGCGTATTGAAGAAGAGCTTCATCAGCGCTTTTACAATGCAAAGATCATTCGTTATGATTATGATACAACAAGAAATAAGAATGATCATGTACGATTACTTGAAGCATTTGAAAAGCAGGAAGCCAATATTCTTCTAGGCACACAAATGATTGCCAAAGGGCTTGATTTTGAGAATGTCACATTTGTCGGTGTATTAAATGCAGATTTGACTTTAGCCATTCCTGATTACCGCTCTAGTGAAAGAACCTTTGATCTATTAGCACAAGTGGGTGGCAGAAGCGGCAGAGGCAAGAAAACTGGCACGGTTGTCATTCAAACCTATAATCCAGATCACTATGCTATTGTTGATGGGGCTAAAGCTGACTATCGTTCCTTCTATAATGAAGAAATGAAATTTAGGAAATTGGCATACTATCCGCCATATTGTCATCTCGTCGCACTGACAATACAGTCGGCTAGAGAAGAAGATGTAGAAAAGGCGGCAAGTGATATTAAGGACTATCTTGTTCGTCAGCTTCATCAAGTGCGTATTCTTGGTCCTGCAAAGCTTACTATTTATAAGCTTCAAGATATTTATCGGATGCGGATCATGATTAAATATAAACAGGCTGATGAGGTATTTAAAGTACTTAATCAGCTTGATGACTTTTACAATCATAAAACAAGAAAGGTGGCATTGGTATGCGATTTTAACCCGTATACCGCAATATAATATGGAACAGGAAATAGCTTATAACATATTGCTTGCTTATTTTAAGGAAGGTAGTTATTTAAATATTACATTAAACAAGGCGTTAACACCGGATATGGATCGTCATATGAAGAATCGTATTACCCGCATTGTTTATGGCACATTGCAGAATGCCTTGCTTTTAGAATATCAGCTTAAGAAATTCGTGAAAAAGGTAAAAGTAAGTGAAAAGACAATACTCCTAATAGGACTATATGAACATTATTTCATGGATATTCCGGATTATGCCATTGTGGATGAATTGGTCAATTTAGCCAAAAAGGTGAAAGGGATACGAACAGCATCTTTTATTAATGCGGTATTACGTAATGCTTTTCAAAGTGAAATAAATCTTGAAGGCTTGAGCGAGGATGAGCAGCTCGCACTTCGTACTTCACATCCGCTCTGGTTAGTCAAGATGTTTAAGAAGCAATATGGTGAAATGGAGACCATTAGAATTCTGGAAGCTGATAACCAGGTGCCTTTAAGAAGTGGTCGTGTCAATACGCTTGTCATCAGCCGGAAAGAGCTCTTAGAAGAAGATGAGCATTTTCAAAAGGGTAATCTGAGCGAGGATGGCGTGCTTTATGAGGGAGGCAATATTGCTGCAACAGATGCTTTTAAAAAAGGAAAGGTAACCATTCAGGATGAAAGCAGTCAAATGGTAGCAAGGTTATTGAATCCTGATGAAGGAAGTGAAGTGCTTGATATGTGCGGTGCGCCAGGAAGCAAGACAACGCATCTAGCTGCCCTGATGCATAATACTGGACATATTGATGTCTATGATCTTTATAGGCATAAAGAAAAGCTTATTCAGGATAATATCAAACGACTACATGTCACAAATATTACAACCCACACTGCTGATAGTACAACGCTTAAGGATACGCTAGATAAACAATATGATGCCATCTTGCTTGATGGACCATGCTCAGGATTAGGTGTGCTTGCGAGAAAGCCAGAAATCAAGTATCATGACTCAAGTGCAATGGACGAAATTATCCCATTGCAAGCCAAATTACTGGAAAATGCGTACTATTTATTGAAGAATGGTGGTAAGATGGTATATAGTACGTGTACTTTAAATAAGAAAGAAAATGAAAAACAGATAGAAAATTTTATTCACAGACATCCTGATATGGAAGTGCTTGAAGAGCGTACCATTCTCCCTTATCAGTATCATAGTGATGGTTTCTATATGTGTTTGATGAGGAAGAAATAATGAAATCAATTTTTGACTTTACAGCAAAACAGATGAGTGATGCTTTTGAAGAAATCGGTGAAAGACCTTTTAGAGCTAAGCAGGTCTATGAATGGCTTTATACAAAGGATGTTCATGATTTTGATGAAATGACAAATCTTTCTAAAGACTTACGTGCAAAGCTGAAAGCGACGTTTGCTTCGCATTACTTAGACATCGTTGAAAAACAGGTTTCTAAAGATGGCACAACAAAATATCTTTTGCGCTTGGAAGATGGTGGACTTATTGAAACAGTGCTCATGATTCATCCTTATGGGAAGTCGCTCTGTGTAACAAGTCAGCTTGGCTGTAACATGGGCTGTAAGTTCTGTGCTTCAGGTCTTTTGAAGAAACAGCGCAATCTAACAAGTGGCGAGATGGTCAATCAGGTGATGACTGTAAGTCATGATCTCAAGGAACGTATTAGCCATGTTGTTATTATGGGAACTGGAGAGCCATTTGATAACTATGATAATGTGATGAATTTCATCTATACAATTAATGAGCCAAAAGGTTTAGCGATAGGGGCAAGACATATCAGTGTATCGACATGTGGTCTTATTCCTGGAATCAATAAATTTGCGAATGAAGGTTTACAGGTGAATCTGGCCATTTCATTGCATGCGCCAAATGATGAAATTCGCAGTCGCTTAATGCCTATCAACAATACATACAATATGGATGATTTAAGAGTTGCCATCAGCAATTATATTGATAAGACTAATCGTCGTGTCACATTGGAATATATTCTCTTGAAAGGTATTAATGATGAAGTTACACATGCAAGAATGCTTGCCCATTATTTAAGAGGGTTGAATGTCTATGTCAATCTCATTCCATATAATACAGTCATTGAAAATGGCTTGGAGAAGGCATCGGATCGTAAGATTCAGGCTTTTAAAGATGAACTTATTCGTCTGCATATTAACTGTACTTTAAGAAAAGAACATGGTGGCGATATTGATGGCGCATGTGGCCAGTTGCGGGCAAAGCGAGAAGGGAGAATGACAGATAATGAAAATTGATGCTGGTAGTGATATTGGCAGAGTTCGTGAAACAAATCAGGACTATGTCAATTATGTAGTACTGGGTGAAAATGAGTTCTTCTGTGTTCTTTGTGATGGCATGGGTGGCCATCGTGCTGGTGAAGTCGCAAGCTCACTGTGTGGGGAAGATCTCATCAAGAGCTTTCCAAAGCATCCACCTTTCTTTACTGACGCTGATATCAAGGCTTATTTTGTTGAGATTCTTGAACATGCGAATCATATCATCAAGCATGAAGCCAATAGCAATCAAGCATATGATGGCATGGGGACGACAGCTGTTATAGCCTATGTTGTTGATGAAAATATTTATATCTCCCATGTTGGTGACAGTCGTGCTTATATCTTCTGCAATCACCAGCTTATTCAGATCACTGAAGATGATACATTGGTAAATGATCTTGTTAAGAAAGGCTATCTTACAGCGAATCAGGCCAAGAACCATCCTAAAAAGAATATTCTTTCCCAGGCTGTTGGCGTAACGACCCCTCTTAATATTTCTTTTCATAAATACAGTGGTGACTTTGATGCTTTATTGCTTTGTAGTGATGGGCTCTACAATTCCTTAAATAATGATGAAATTGTAGAAATATTAGAACTTACAACAAATGTCAAAGAAAAGACAAGCACGATGTTGCAACAGGCAAGAATGCTTGGCGGTTATGATAACATCAGTGTACTTCTTGTGGAAGGAGCTGAAGTCAATGAGTGAAGTTGAAAGAGTATTAGCAGGACGCTACCACCTTATACGTTTGATTGGTCAGGGTGGTATGGCAGATGTTTATTTGGCAGAAGACCAGATTCTAAAGCGTACAGTTGCTGTGAAAATCTTGAGATCTTCATTAACTGGTGATCCAATCTATATTACGCGTTTTCATCGTGAGGCAAGTGCGGCTGCAGCCTTGAGCCATCCCAATATCGTCGCTATCTATGATGTTGGTGAAGAAGATGAATTGTATTATATTGTCATGGAATATGTTCGTGGACAGACATTAAAAAACCTGCTTTACAAGCGTGGTGCCTTACATCATGTAGAAGCAATTGATATTATGAAGCAAGTTGTTGCAGGAACGGCGGATGCCCATCACCATGGCATTATTCATCGTGACTTGAAACCACAGAATATTTTAGTTACGGATAGTGGCACGGTGAAGATTGCTGATTTTGGTATAGCATCTATATCGTCACTTTCGCAAGTCACTGAGACGGATACTGTGATGGGATCATTGCATTATTTGGCTCCTGAAATAGCCCGTGGGGAAAAAGCTACCGTCCAATCCGATATCTATGCTCTTGGTATCGTGTTCTATGAGCTGTTGCGTGGTGAGGTGCCATTTAATGGTGAATCACCTGTCAATATTGCCTTAAAGCACATGCGTGATGAAATTCCATCGGTGCGTGAATTCAATCCAAGCATTCCGCAATCAGTTGAGAATATCATCATTAAGGCAACAGCAAAGAATGTCAAAGATCGCTATGCTTCAGCTGATGAGATGCTTGAAGATTTGGAGACATGTCTATCAAGACCGGATGAGCCAAAACTGACTTTTGATTTGCCAACGGATGAACCAACTATCATTGCTGGTGAAACGCAGTTTTTTAAGAAACCTGAATTAGAAGAACAGGAAGAAGAGAAACCTGCTGAAATTGAACCAAAAGAAACAAGAACAACAAGAGTTACAAGATTAAATGAACAAAAGGCTAAGAAACAAAGCTCCCGTAAAAAGAAAATGATTGGGGCAGGTGTTATCGCTCTTCTTGCTTTAGTGATTGGTATTGTTGTCTATATAAACAGCAATCAAAGTTTAACAATGCCTAATGTTGTAGGCATGAAGAAGGCGGAAGCCATCGCTCTATTAAAGGAAAAGGGATACAAGATTGATAGTGATATTGATGAGGAACTGAGTGATGATTATGCGAAAGGCTATGTTATTGAAACAGATCCGCTTGCCAATAAAAGAATCAAGAAAGGCAGTACCATCAAGCTAACAGTATCTTCTGGAAAGTATCAAGTGATGAAGGACTATACGGGGGTAAAACTCTCACAAGCACGTAAAGAACTTGAAAAACAAGGCTTTAGTGTAAAGACATACTATCAAACAGATGAAGAATTTAGTAAGGATGTCGTTATTGATCAATCTATTTCAAAAGGTGAAAAGATAGACCCAAATGAAAAAGATAAAACAATTACTTTGACTGTCTCAAAGGGCGTTATTATAACCGTCCCTAATCTTCGTGGCGAAAATATTGAAAATGCCAAGACGACATTACAAAGACTAGGCTTTAAGGTCAACCTTTCAGTACTTGCTGAACCTACTGATCCTAATGTCATCAATACGATGTCAATCAATACGGTGATATCACAGTCTATTGAGCCTTATACACAGGTTAATAAAAAGGGTGTTGAAATCACTTTGAACTATTACGACCATAAACCGGAAGTTAAAACGCCAACTGAAAATCCAGACAATAATACAGGTACTACAAATAATAGCAACAACAACAGTAATAATAACAACAATACAAATACAACAAATAACAATAACAATAATTCGAGTGGTACAAATGGCAATAATGGTTCAGCAAATTCAGACAATACGACGAATACACCATCAGAAAATACGAATACTGGAAACAAGACAAATTAGGAATAGGAGAAGATATGCTGCAGGGCAGAATTATTAAATCATTAGCTGGTTTTTATTATGTAGAAAGTCAGAATCAACTTTACACATGTAGGGCAAGAGGAAAGTTTAGGAAAGAGAATATGAAACCAGTGGTCGGGGATATTTGTGATTTTGAGATTGATGAAAATAACGAAGGTTATATTAAGACAATCGACAAACGCAAAAATCAGCTTACGCGTCCACCGGTGAGTAATATTGATCAGGCACTACTTGTCTTTTCCATTACACATCCTGATTTTGATAGCTTGTTGCTTGATCGCTTTTTAGCGAATGTTGAACACAAGAATGTCAAACCAGTCATTGTTATTACGAAAATCGATCTTGATCAAAGCTTGATAGAAAAGATCAAGGAGGATTATCATGACTATCAGGTAATATTTGTTTCAAGCAAAGAACATATAGGTATTGATGAAGTAAAAGCTGTGCTGAAGGATAAGGTGACAGTTGTGACAGGGCAATCTGGTGTTGGCAAGAGTTCACTGCTCAATGCCTTGGATATCCATTTGCATATTGAAACAAATGAAATATCGGATGCCCTTGGCAGAGGCAAGCATACAACAAGACATGTTGAACTCATTAAAATGCATGATGGTTATGTTGCTGATACACCTGGCTTTTCTTCGTTGGAATTAGAAATGGAGCCAAGAGAGTTAGCAGTTAGTTATCATGATTTTAGAAGATTATCAGAGTCTTGTAAGTTTAGAGGATGCCTGCATGACAAAGAACCTTATTGTGCTGTAAAAAAAGCTGTTGAAGATGGCGAGATTGCAAAAGATCGTTATGTGCACTACCTCAGCTTTTTAAAAGAAGTCAAAGAGATAAAGGAGAAAAGATATGGTTGATATTGCCCCATCATTGTTATCAGCAAATTTTGCAGATTTAAAAAGTGAATTGAAGTCAATTGAAGAAGCTGGCTGCAGCATTCTTCATTATGATGTTATGGATGGACATTTTGTCCCAAATATTTCTTTTGGGGCAGATATTCTTGCTAATGTTCATCAGGCTTGCAAGATGGAACTTGATGTCCATCTCATGATTAGTGATCCATTATTCTATGTTGATCGTTTTATTAAGGCAGGTGCTTCTTATATTTCCTTTCATATAGAAGCAATGGAATCTATTGAAAAAACAAGAGAACTCATTAAAAAAATTAAAGATGCTGGTGTCAAAGCTTCTCTTGCCATCAATCCAGGAACTTCATATGAAGCTGTTCTGCCATTTTTGGATGATATTGATATGATTCTTGTTATGAGCGTACAGCCTGGCTTTGGCGGTCAGAAGTTCAATCCAGTAGCCATCAAGAAGATTGCGGCTTTAAGCAAGCTTAAGGAAGAAAAACATTTTATTATTGAAGTTGATGGTGGTATTAATGCCACGACAATTCAGGATGTCAGAAAAGCGGGCTGTGATTTATTTGTGGCTGGTTCGGCGGTTTTTAACCAACAAGACCGCAAGAAAGCTGTTGAAGCATTGTTATGAAAATAGGCATGTATGGCGGTATTGATAATGGCAGGGTAAGAGATCGCACGATTGACTATATTGCTATTGATCAGGGGTTGTCATTTTTGCTTCGTGAAGGTATAAAGCCCATCGTTGCCATTGGTGACTTTGATTCGCTTGAAGAAACAAGCCTGCTCGAAAAGGTAGACGTCTTACGCTATAATCCAGTCAAGGATGATACGGATACAGCGATTGCTTTAAAGTGGGCTATTGAACATGGCTATGATGAAATCGAAATTACAGGTGTCATGCAAGGAAGAATGGATCATTTTCTTGGTGTATTATGTTTGCTTGAACAATATCGTGATATTCATATCACAATCTATGATCAAAAAAACTGTATCACATTGCTTAAGGCAGGAGAATATGAAATTGATTGTCAGCACTATCATTATTTTTCTATCTTTGCGATTGATGATACGAGATTGACATTAAGAAAGTGTGTTTACGAGCTTGAAAACTACCTGCTGAAAAGACATGATCCTTTATGTGTCAGTAACCAGTGTGAAAGCATACTTTATTTACATACGACTGCAGATATCTTTTTCATTCAGGCATCCTAGATGCCTGAATTTCATTTTTCTTGCAAAGTGAATGATTTCATAAATTAAATCCTTTCGTTTGCCATAGGCGGAAACCCACTACCTTCAGGTGGTGGGAGGAGCCTTGTAAATCTTTAGCCATTAGCCCTGACTCTCAATATACTTTT
>OCTW013423494.1_pt1 | contig 33084 bp, 17 predicted proteins | sample 1539671 | NCBI WGS metagenome assembly OCTW01 (sample SAMN02144230, study PRJEB22623) | gut metagenome | biome: sheep rumen | host: Ovis aries | place: New Zealand | reverse complement strand
AAGGACAGCCCCCTCAGCGAGAAACCAGCCACCTTTCTGCCGGAAAGGTACTACCTTTCTCCGAGAAACCAGCCACCTTTCTCCGCCAGCATCACCCCCTTGACACCGAGAGCATTTTTCTATTGTTTTACTTTTTAACTTTTAAATTATGGCACGTACAAACATTCCCATGGTGATCAACCTCCGCCAGAACAACAACGACGACTCGAGCGCCTTCGGCAAGTATTTCGCCGAGGTGGAGCGTAAGGAACCTATCAACCTCAAGGGCTTCTGCCGCCACATGACCGAGCACGGCAAGATTGCCAGCTTCCAGATGTGCGAGCTGGTGATCAAGCAGATGGTCGAGTGCATGAAGGAGCTCGTCTGCCAGGGTCAGCCGGTGAAGATCGACGGCCTGGGCACCTTCTACCCCTCCGTCGACGGCGGCAAGCTGGGCAAGACCAGCGTCACCGAGGCCATCGCCGGCGGACCGGCGGCGATGATCAACGGCATCTACCTGAACTTCCAGCCCGAGAACACGAAGGGCGAGAAGCTCACCTCGAAGGCCCTGAAGGCCGAATGTATCTTCGAGTGGGGCTACGTCGTGAAGTCGATCAAGAAGACCATCTCCGGCAAGGAGAAGCGCTACCAGGAGAAGATTGCCATCTCCACCTACGGCATCGCCGTGGCCCAGCCCGACGGCACCTCCACCGGCGGTGAGGGCTAAGGAGAGAGGTTTTTGTCTAAGGAGTATAGGAGATAAGGATTTTTTTTGGTCTAAGGAGTTTAGGAGATAAGGAGAAATAATCTCTCCGTAGAATAAAAACTCCTCTTCTCCTCCTCTCCTTAGACTAAGAAATCCCTCCTTAGACAAAAGAATCTCCTTAGAAAAAAATCTCCTATTCTCCTATTCTCCTTAGACAAAAGAATCTCCGTAGAATTAAAAACAACTAATCCCCAGAAATCATGAAACTATTCAAGGACATCCCCGCCGAGAAGATCGGCAACTTCATCCTGACGGTCATCACCGCCTTCGTGTCAACCTTCCTCATGCAGTCATGCGTCATATCACACTGATCATCATCCACTGCTCCGCTGTGCGGCCCGGGCAGACCAGCTCGGCCGCACAGATCGACAGCTGGCACCGCCGGCGGGGCTGGAAGATGGGCATCGGCTATCACTACGTCGTGCGGCGCGACGGACAGGTGGAGCCTGGGCGCCCGGAATGGCTTATAGGCGCCCACTGCCTGCACCACAACCGCCACTCGATAGGGGTGTGCTACGAGGGCGGCCTCGACAGCGAGGGGCGACCCGCTGACACGCGCACCACGGAACAGAAGCTTGCGATGGTGCAGCTGCTCGAGGTGCTCCACCGCCGCTACCCGAGGGCGCTGATCGTGGGCCACCACGACCTGGACCCGCAGAAAGCCTGTCCGTGTATCGCCGACGTGGCCCGCGAGTACGCCGAACTGCAACCGGGCAAGGATTGTGTTAATCCTTTATAATCTTGTTTACTGAATGTAACAAGAAAGTTTTCCTTAAGTTACAAACACTTGCTCAAAAGTAACATTCGCTTTGTTTTGAGGCGGTTGCAAAAGTATATGTTACATTTTAAAAAGCTATTTTAAATAATATTTATTTATTTTGCAGCCAGAATTTGAACTAAATCAAAATAATCAAAATGAAGCAATTAACTAACTTAATGAAAACCGTTCTTCCATGGGCCCAGTGGCAATGCCGCGTGACGGCATTGTCGCTGATGCTCCTGGTCTGCGCCGCAGCGTGGTCACAGGGCGTCGCCATCAAGGGAACGGTTGTCGACTCGAACGGAGAGCCGCTGATAGGCGCCTCCGTAGTCGTCAAGGGGAACACCGCTACCGGTACGATCACCGACTTCGACGGTAACTTCTCCCTGACAGTCCCGTCCGAGTCAACGACTATCGTTGTCTCATACGTTGGTATGAACACAGAGGAGATGAAGGTAGGCAAGCACCGCACGTTCAACGTGACGCTGACCGACAACACGCAGCTCTCCGAAGTGGTTGTCGTGGGTTACGGCCAGCAGAAGAAGGCCTCCGTGGTGGGTGCCATCACGCAGACCACCGGCGAGGTGCTGGAGCGCGCCGCCGGTATCGGCAGTGTGGGTGCCGCCCTCACGGGTAACCTGCCCGGTATCGCCACCATCGCCTCCACCGGTCAGCCCGGTGAGGAAGACCCGCGTATCTACATCCGCGGCGCCGCCGCCTGGAACCAGGACGCCCAGCCGCTGATCCTCGTCGACGGTGTGAAGCGCGAGATCAAGTCGGTCGACGTGACCTCCGTGGCCACCATCTCCGTGCTGAAGGACGCCTCCGCCACGGCCGTGTACGGTGTGGAGGGCGCCAACGGCGTGATCCTGATCACGACGAAGCGCGGTGTGGAGGGCAAGGCCCGCATCGACGTGGGCTTCAACGCCACGCTGAAGGCCGTGTCGAAGCTGCCGCGCAAGTACGACTCCTACGACGGCTACATGCTGCGCAACCAGGCCATCGAGCACGAGCTCGCCCTGGGCGGGGCCGCCTCGTGGGCCTACTATCGTCCGCAGACGTTCATCGACAACTTCCGCAACCAGGACTATACGGTGAAGCCCAACTACGACGCCAACGGCAACTATCTGGGCGACTACAGCCAGGCCGAGCGCTACCCGAACGTCGACTGGCAGGAGGAGATGTTCAAGGACTACACCTTATCTTATAATACGAACATCAACTTCTCGGGCGGTACGAAGCTCGTGAAATACTTCGTGGCCTTCGACTTCCAGAACGAGGGCGACATGACGAAGGTGTGGGACAACCACCAGGGCTATGAGGGCGGTTACACCTACAACCGTCTGAACGTGCGCTCGAACCTCGACTTCCAGATCACGAAGACGACGCAGTTCAAGGTGAACCTGGCCGGTTCGAACGCCCAGCAGAAGACGCCGCGCTATTACTACGGCAACAACGGCGAGTTCTTCCAGCAGCAGAAGTGGGCCGGTGCCTACGGCATGGCGCCCAACCTGTTCCCCGTGCAGTTCAGCGACGGCTCGTGGGGCTACTACCCGCTGGTGTCGAACATCGAGAACTCGCCGCGCAGCGTGGCCACCTCGGGCTACGAGCTGAGCACGATCACCCGCGTGTTCACCGACTTCGCCCTCGAACAGAACCTCGACTTCATCACCAAGGGTCTGGTGGCCCGCGGCACCATCTCGTGGGACAACCAGTTCAACGAGGGCAGCCGCGGTATCAGCGACCTGCACCAGGTGAAGAACGCCTATATGCTGCCCGAGAACGGACAGATCCTCTACGAGACCTCCATCGACGCGAAGACCGGCTTCGACTTCTACGAGAGCCGCGACTGGACGACGCAGGCCGGTAACGTGAGCTACACCAGCCGCGCCACGGAGATGTCGCTGCAGCTCTTCTGGGCCCGCCAGTTCGGCGACCACAGCGTGTCGCTCATGGGTAACTGGAAGCGCCGCATCAACGCCGGCAACGCCGACCTGGAGTTCCGCCGCGAAGACTGGGTGTTCCGTACCACCTACGACTACAAGAGCCGCTACTTCGCCGAGGTGAACGGCGCCTACAACGGCTCGCAGAAGTTCTCTCCCGACAACCGCTTCGCCTTCTTCGCCTCGGGCGCCTTAGGATGGATGATCTCCGAGGAGAAGTTCATGAAGCCGCTGAAGGACAAGAAGATCATCGACATGCTGAAGATCCGCGGCTCGTATGGTGAGATCGGCGACGACAACGCCGGTGCCCGCTGGGCCTACCTCACCGGCTGGGCCATCGTGACCGCCAATAATCAGCAGCAGAACTTCCCGATGGCCATCGACGGTTCTGCCAGCCCCTTTACTTCTTATTATGAGAGCACTATTGCCAACCCCGACCTGCGCTGGGCCACGGTGAAGAAGGTGAACGTCGGCTTCGACTACGCCTTCCTCGGCGGCATGTTCGCCGGTAGCTTCGACTGGTTCCGCGACGACCGCTACGACATCTTCATCTCCGGTGCGAACCGCTCCGTACCTTCCTACTACGGTGCCAAGACGACCCCGGATATCAACAAGGGAAAGATGAAGAACCACGGCTTTGAGATCGAGGTGCGCTTCAACAAGGTGCTCAACAACGGCATGCGCTTCTGGACCAACGCCAACTACACCTACGCCCACAACGAGATCAAGGTGAAGGACGACCCCGCGCTCATCCCCAGCTACCGCAAGGCACAGGGCTACTCGCAGGGACAGTACACCTCGTTCATCGACAACGGCTATATCAAGACCTACGACGAGCTCTACAGCACGCCCGCACGTGAGAAGGACGACAGTCAGGTGCTCCTCGGCGACCACTACATCGTGGACTTCAACGGCGACGGCATCGTCGACGAGACCAACGACCAGGCTCCCTACGGCTACACCGGCACCCCGGAACACACCTACAACGCCACCATCGGCTGGGAGTGGAAGGGCTGGAGCATGTTCGCACAGCTCTACGGCGTGACGGGCGTCACCCGCGACGTGGGCCTCACCTCTTTCAATAACAAGCTGCTCACCGTCTACGACAACGGTGCCTGGTGGAACCCCGCCACGGGCGGCGGCGAGGTGGTCGTACCCCGATTCACCACGCAGGTGTCGTACAACAACGGCACACAGTTCCTCTACGACGGCTCCTACTTCCGCCTGAAGAACGTGGAGGTGGCCTACACCTGGACGAAGGGCTGGATCAAGCGGCTGGGATTCTCGAGCCTGAAGCTCTACCTGAATGCCAACAACCTCTTCTTGATCACGAAGATGCCCGACGACCGTGAGAGCAACTACGGCTTCAGCGGCGGCGGCGGTGCCTACCCGACCGTGAGGCGCTATAACTTCGGATTCAAGCTTTACATTTAACGCCGAAGATTGAGGATCGAACATTGAAGACAGAAAAAAGAACGTTATGAAATACTATAATAATATCAAATCCCTCCTTTGCGGATCGCTGCTGCTAATGGCCGGCGGTGCTTCGGTATCCTCCTGCACCGACTGGCTCGACAAGGACCCGGAGTCGATCGTGGCAGAGGACGAGGCTTTCAAGAACTACCGCAACTTCCAAGGATATATCGAGGAGATCTACAGCCTGATCCCCGACAAGCAGAAGGTGAACTACTGTACCGCCTGGAACTTCGGCGACGATGCCGTACACAACCCCGAGGGCTACGCCCATATGGACCACCAGGTGGACCTGGGCAACTACCGTAACTGGTACACCAACTCCCAGTGCTGGCTCAACGGCGACCGCAGCTCGCTGTGGCGCAACTCCTGGTACTCGATCCGTAAGTGTAACATGGGTATCGCCAACATCAAGTCGCTCGTGGGCACCGACGAGGAGCGCGACCTACTGCTCGGACAGATGTACTTCTTCCGCGCCTGGTGGCACTTCGAGCTGATGTGCTACTTCGGCGGACTGCCCTATATCGACGAGGCCTTCGAGGCATCGAGCATCCCCGAGCTGCCGCGCCTCTCCTTCCAGGAGTGCGCCGACCGCTGCGCAGAGGACTTCGAGCGTGCCTACGACCTGCTGCCCTTCGACTGGGACGAGACGCTGGCCGGCATGCAGACCTCGGGCAAGAATGACCTGCGTGTGAACAAGTTCACCGCCCTGTGCTACTTAGGCAAGTGCTACCTCTACGCCGGCTCGCCGCTGATGAAGGAGTTTGAGAAGACGAAGAACGGCGGCGTGCCGCAGCTCCTCGGCGCCAGCTCCAACGGCAAGACCTACGACTATGACAACGACTACTGCCGCAAGGCCGCCGAGGCCCTGGGCCGCGCCCTCGACCTGGTGGTGAAGGGACAGGTGAAGTACAAGCTCGCAGAGTTCAAGTACTCCAACATCTACGACCACGAGAAGGACGAGAATTCCACCTCGAACTACTCCGAGATCTTCTATACCGTGAAGCAGAGCTGGAACATGCCCGGCTCGACGGAGGCCATCATGCGCGGCGTCTATCCCGGTGCCAACTCCGCCAACTGGAACTGCGCGAAGCTCTTCGGCCCGAAGGTGGCCGGCCTCGTGGACCACGATAACATCATCCACCATCCCACCGGCAACCTCATCGACCAGTACGGCATGGCCAACGGCCAGCCCATCTACCTCGTGCAGAACGGTGAGTACGTGCTGAACCCCAACTCCGGCTGGGACCCCGAGCACCCCTACAAGAACCGCGACCCGCGCTTCTACCACGACATCGTGTTCGACGGCTTCCACTATGTGCTCAGCACCGACGGACTCTCCGCCGACCAGAAGAAGCTGGAGTACTGCGACCTCTTCACCGGCGGTGCCATGCGCGCCGTGGACAACGCCAGCAGCACGGGCTACTTCATCCAGAAGCTCATACCCCACCAGAACAACGAGGGTGACCGCTGGTACGACTGGGACTACGCCTTCCAGAGCTACCTGCCCTACATGCGCCTGGCCGACGTCTACCTGATGTACGCCGAGGCGAAGGCCGCCTTCGCCACCAGCGCCAACGACCTGAAGGAGCGCCCCCTCTACTGCCCGTCGCTCTCGGCCATCGACGCCATCAACGCCCTGCGCGACCGCGTGAACTCCGAGGACTACCCCATGGAGCACGTGCAGCCGCAGTTCACCGACACCCGCGAGCACTTCCTCGACGAGGTGCGCCGCGAGCGCGCCGTGGAGCTCGCCTTCGAGGGCTTCCGCTGGAACGACCTGCAGCGCTGGCTGCTGCTCACCGAGCCGCCCTACACGGTGAAATACTCTCATGAGTTCGAACGTCTGGAGACCGCCGACTGGTTCAAGAGCCACGACCCGAAAGACGCCCGCATCGGCAACTTCCACAAGGAGGAGCTGATCACCCGCCGCCTGGAGTCGAAGCACTACTGGTTCCCGCTCCCCGACAAGGATATCTATCTCTACGAAGGATTCCCCCAGAACCCAGGATGGTGATTTTGTTTATAGTTTACAGTTTATAGTTTACAGTTTACAGTTTATATGAAACATATAAAGACAAACATATTGCTCTTTGCCGCGTTCGCAGTGTCGCCACTGACCGCCAACGCCCAGGACGTCGCCGGCGATGCTGACTCTGCCGTGGTGAAGAAGAAGGTACACGTCGCATTCGGCGAGAAGGATGCCGACCGCCTTCTCGGTGGCGTCGCCTACGTAGACATGGAGGAGCTGCAGAAGAAAGACTACACCATGAGCAGCCTCGAAGACCTGTACGGTCTGGTGGGCGGATGGAACGGCCACAACCTCTGGGGCATGGACAACGACCGTCTGGACACCAACGACAACAACAACCTGCCGATGGTGGTGATCGACGGTGTGAAGCGCCCGTCGAACAACGTGCTGCCCTCGGAGATCGAGCAGGTCACCTTCCTCAAGGGCGCCCAGGCCGTGGTGCTCTACGGTCCGAAGGCCGCCAAGGGAGTCATCCTCATCACCACGAAGCGCGGCAAGGTCGACGGCCTGCAGGTCGTGGCCAACGCCAACACGGGCTTCCACGTGGCGAAGGCCTTCCCTGAGTATCTCGGCTCGGCACAGTATATGACCCTCTTCAACGAGGCCCGCGCCAACGACGGCCTCGACCCCCGCTACTCGCAGATGGACATCTACAACCACGCCTCGGGAGCGAACCCCTACCGCTACCCCAACGTGAACTACTACTCCGACGAGTATATCCGCAAGGCCTACAACCGCTCGCAGGCCACGCTCGAGATCCAGGGCGGCGGACAGCGCGCACACTTCTACACGAACATCAACTACTACCGCTACGAGGACCTGCTGAACTTCGGCGACGCCAAGGACAACTATACAGACCGTTTCAGCGTACGCGGTAACGTGGACCTGGTGATCAACAAGCTCATCAAGGGCTTCGCCAACGCCAGTGCCACCTTCTACAACGAGCATAAGAACAAGGGCGACTTCTGGGGTCAGGCTGCCAGCATGCGGCCCAACTTCCCCGAGAACGCCGCGCCGCTGCTGCCCCTGAGCATGGTCGACCCCAACGCCAGCAAGGCACTCGCCATCCTCGGCAAGTCGCTCAACCTGCTCAACGGCGCCTACTTCCCCGGCGGTACGAAGGCCACGCAGACCAACGCCATCGCCGACTGCTATTTCGGCGGCGAGACACAGGCCGTGAGCCGACAGTTCCAGTTCGACGCCGGCATCATCTACGACATGAACAGATTCGTGGAGGGACTGTCGTTCAAGACCCTCTTCTCGATCGACTATGCTGCCAACTACAGCCTGTCGTACGACAACAAGTACGCCGTGTTCATCCCCACCTGGAGTAACTACAACTCCGAGGACATCATCGTGGCGCTGACCCAGCAGAACGACGAGCTCGTGACGGGCCACATGGCCATGTCGGACACGAAATACCGTCAGACGATCAGCTGGAACGGCCACTTCGACTACGACCACACCTTTGCAGACAAGCACCACGTGACGGGCATGCTGCTGGCCAACATGTTCACCACCACCGCCAGCGGCACCTACCACCGCTATGCCAACGCGAACCTCGGTCTGCAGGCAGGCTACGACTACATGGGCCGCTACTTCGCAGAGGCAGCCGTGGCCGGCGTACACTCCGCACGCCTGCCCGAAGGCAACCGCAACGCCCTCTCGCCCTCGTTCACCATCGGCTGGAACATCGCCAAGGAGAACTTCATGAAGGGCACCTTTGTCGACGACCTGATGCTGAGCGCCTCGTACAGCAACCTCAGCGAGGATATCGACGTGTACATGGGCGACAACTACTACTATCTGTACGACGCCCTGTGGTCGAATACGGGCAGCGGCTTCACCTGGAACGAGGGTGTGAGCACCAACCGCACCTACTCTACCATGGGTGCCAACCCGGCGCTCGACTTCATCCACCGCAAGGAGTGGTCGGTGAGCCTGCGCGGATCGTTCTTCAACAAGCTGATCACCGCCGACCTCACCTTCTTCAATACCGACATGGACGGCTTCATCGTGCAGAACCCCACCATCTTCCCCTCTCACCTGCAGAGCGGACTCTCGGGGAGCTCGTTCAAGCCCGCCATCAACAACAACATCTACAACCGCAAGGGCCTCGACTTCAGCGTGACCTTCAAGAAGCAGTTCGGACAGGTCGACGCCGCCCTGGGTGTCGTAGGTACCTACCTCACCACGGAGTACAAGAAGTTCGACGAGCTTGTGGAGAACGACTACCAGCACATGGAGAGCCGTCCCCTTGACGCCATCTGGGGCTACAAGTGCCAGGGCTTCTATGACATGAGCGACTTCGACGTCACCACCACCGCTGAAGGCAAGACGAAGTACACGCTGAAGAGCGGCATGCCCTCGCCGATGATCGGCGGCAGCATCCAGCCCGGCGACCTGAAGTATGAGGATGTCAACGGCGACGGCCGTCTCGACAAGCAGGACATGGTAGACCTGGGTAAGTCGGGGTTCTATGGCGCCCCCCTCACGCTGGGCATCAACCTCACGCTGAAGTACAAGAACTGGACCCTCTTCCTGCTCGGCAACGGACAGTTCGGCGCCTACGGCGTGAAGAACAGCTTCTACTACAACAACCCGAAGGCAGAGCAGAGCGACAGGGTCTACAGCGGCTTTGACAGCTACTTCTACATGCAGCAGGACAACAAGTACTCCGTCAACGCCCTCGGGCGCTGGACACCGGAGACGGCAGCCACCGCCACCCATCCGCGCCTGACGTCGCTGAGCAATGCCAACAACGAGTCGCCCTCTTCGTTCTGGCTCTACAGCACCGACCGCTTCAACCTGCGCAAGGTGCAGCTCACCTACGACTTCCCCTCGGAGATGTTCCAGGGCAAGTGGGTCAGCGGCCTCGCTGTCTACCTCAACGGCAACGACCTGCTCACCATCGCGAAGAACCGCGAGCTCATGGAGACGAGTGTCGGCTTCGCACCGGAGACACGCTTCTACAACCTCGGTGTGAAGGTAACCTTCTAAGGCAATAAGCAATAAACGTGGAACAATAAAGACTATATAAAGATGATTATGAAAAAGATATTCAATAAGATGCCAGTTATCAGCAAAAGGCTAACGGTTATCGGTTATTGTTTATTGGCTATTGGATTGACATCGTGCGACGACATGTTCGAGCCTGCCGACGAGAACAAGCGCCAGGCAGAAGACATGACGGAGGAGTCGAGGTATGCCCACGGTCTGCTCATCTACGGCTACGACCGTCTGCCGTACCTGACGACCACCCAGACGGACATTGCCACCGACGACGCCGTCACCAACCTGACCAACAGCAACTACCTGAACATGGCCACCGGCGCCTGGGCTGCCGACAACAACCCGATGTCGACCTGGGACGCCTGTAAGGACGGCGTGCAGTACGTGAACCTCTTCCTCTCCATCGTGGAGAAGGTGAAGTGGGCACCGAGCGCCGCCTCGAAGCAGCAGATGTTCATCGACCGCCTGAAGGGTGAGGCCTTCGGCCTGCGCGCACTCTTCTACTACTATCTGCTGATGGCCCACGGCGGCTATGGCGACGACGGCGTGCTCTACGGCGTGCCCCTGCTGACGACGGCCGAAGACGGCAGCTCCGACTTCAACAAGCCCCGCGCCACCTTCGCCGAGTGCGTGAAGCAGTGCTTCGCCGACTGCGACAGTGCGATGCTCCTGCTCCCCGCTGCCTACGAGGATATCAGCAACAACAGTGAGATACCTGCCAAGTACCAGGCCATCGGCGCCGAGTACTCCGGCTACAACCTCGTGTTCGGCACGAAGTCGAAGAACCTCATGTCGGCCACCATCGCCGAGGCCATCAAGGCCCAGGTGGCCCTGCTGGCTGCCAGTCCGGCCTTCCGCGACCAGAGCGGCGTTACCTCTGCCGAGGCTGCCACCCTGTGTGCGAACGTGCTGAAGCGTATCGACGGACTCAACGGCTTCGACAACACGGGTAACGTGTGGTACAAGAACAAGGCGAAGCTCGACCCCAGTGCTGCCGAGATGCCTGAGATCCTGTGGCGCGAGGACCGTCATAAGAATGCCGACCAGGAGCGTGAGAACTTCCCCCCGTCACTCTTCGGCAACGGCCGCGTGAACCCGTCGCAGAACCTCGTCGACGCGTTCCCCATGCGCAACGGGCGCCCCATCACCGACGCCAACTCGGGCTACGACCCGCAGAACCCCTACGCCAACCGTGACCCCCGACTCGCAGACAACGTGCTCTACAACGGCACGACCTACAGGAGCACCCAGATCATCACGGGCACCTACCCCAACGACAAGAACGAGAACCTCGACAACCTCAACTTCATCAGCACGTCGACCCGCACGGGCTACTACCTGAAGAAGCTGCTCCGCGACGACGTCAGTCCGCTGTCGAGCTCACTCATCGAACAGCAGCATATCTATCCCCGCATCCGCTACACCGAGATGTTCCTCGCCTACGCAGAGGCCGCCAACGACGCCTGGGGACCGAAGGCTGAGCAGGCCAGTGCAGGCTTCACCGCCTACGACGTGATCAAGGCCATCCGCAAGCGCGCAGGCCTCGGCACCGACGAGTACGGCCGCGAGCTGCCCGAGGGAGACGCCTACCTCGAGGAGTGTGCCGGCGACCAGACGAAGATGACCAACCTCATCCGCAACGAGCGCCGCCTGGAGCTCTGCTTCGAGAACAAGCGCTTCTGGGACATGCGCCGCTGGATGCTGCCCCTGAACGAGACAGTGAAGGGAATGAAGATCGACCGCAACAACGAGACGAACGTGCTCACCTACAGCGTCATCGACGTGGAGGAGCGCCACTTCGACAATTCTTACCAGTGCTACGGTCCTATCCCGAAGAGCGAAGTGCTCAAGTGGAGCAACCTCGTACAGAACAAGGGATGGCAGTAATGTTTACAGTTTATAGTTTACAGTTTATAGATAGTTTGGAATTATGAAGCTTAAGAAATTTCTATACGGAGTAGCCCTCGGCGCACTTGCACTCACCCTCACCTCGTGCTACAACTCAGAGCAGGAGTTCCCTGACTTTGAAGGAGGTACCACGGCCTATTTCGCCTACCAGTACCCCGTACGCACACTCGTGCTCGGCAACGACATCTACGACAACACCCTCGACAACGCCCACAAGTTCCAGATTTGGTCGACGATGGGCGGTGCCTACAATGGCCGTGATGCCGTGGTGGACATCGTCGTCGACGAGACGCTCTGCGACAACCTCTGGTTCACCGACGAGGGCGGCAACGCCGCCACGCCCGTGCTCCCCATGCCGCAGGCCTACTACAGTCTCGCCTCGAACAGCATCCGCTACAACGGCGATGCCCGCGGCAATGTGGAGGTGCAGCTCACCGACGCCTTCTTCAACGACGAGAAGGCCATGCAGAACACCTACGTCATCCCCCTCAGGATGACGGGCGTGACAGGCATCGACCACATCCTCACCGGCACCCCGCGCGAAGGTCTCAACCCCTCGCGCACGAACACCGAGGACTGGGAGGTGCTGGCCAAGGACTACGTGCTCTACTGCGTGAAGTACATGAACCCCTGGCAGGGCAAGTACATCCGCCGCGGCGTGGACAACGTGACGGAGAAGGGTGTGACGACAAGCATCGTGCGCAAGGACGTGTCGATGATGAACTCCGACCTGGAGCACTATAAGGAGAACCCCGTGAACCAGAACGACGAGATCTGCGGCATCACCACGAAGAACATGACGCAGGCCATCTTCCCCGTATCGTTCAAGACCTCCGGCGCCTCCGTGTCGTGTAACCTCATCCTCACCTTCAACGGCAACCAGTGCACCATCTCTACCGACGACGAGGACGTGACAGCCACGGGCTCGGGCGAGTTCATCGAGAAGGGCAGTGGCCGCGCAGAGTACAAGGACTACCAGTGGCAGGGCGAGGGCAAGGCCGACGAGCGCGACATCCTGCGCCTGGCCTACCAGGTGAGCTTCGACAAGAGCGACATCCAGGTGGCCACCAACGACACCCTCGTCATCCAGACCCGCGAGTCGAACAAGAGAGTTTTCTTCTCACCCAAATACGTTAAATAAGAATAGGAGGCAGAGCATATGAACAAGATATTTAGAAACAGTCTCTTCATCATGGCAGCAGGCGCCCTGAGTGCGTCGTGTGCCGACTATAATGTGACCGACGACTTCAAGGCCGACCCCGACCCCGCCTACGTGCAGCCGTATAAGGACCTGGCACCCGTGAAGTCGTATATCGACAAGAGCCAGTATCCCAACATGACACTGGGCGCAACGCTCAAGGTGACCGACTTCAACAAGCAGGAGCTGGCCCATGCTGCAGCCGTCACGAACTGTGATAATGTGGCTTTCGGCACCACCCTGATGTCGGGATCGATCATCAACGCCAAGGGCGTGATGAACTTCCTCGACATGAGTGACCTCCTCGCCCATGTCGAAGACATCGGCTACGAGGTGTACGGCAGTCCGATCGTCGCCAACGACAACCAGGCCGACGACTGGCTGAACATGCTCACGGCCCCCATCGAGATCGTGGTGGACTACGTGGAGGGAAAGAGCGTCGACTTCAATGAGCTGTCTACCGGTGCCTACCCCGGTACCGTGGATCAGGGAACGGCCGAGATCGTGAAGTACGACGGCATGAACGTGCTGAAGGTCAACGCCGGTCTGAAGCCCGCTCATGTACGCATCGTCGAGGACTTCGACGTCGACCCCATGGCTACCTACACCATCACCTTCTGGGCCATGTCGGAGAAGGATGCCTCGTTCGACGTCAACTTCTCTGGCAATCCCATCAAGGGCTCCGGTCCTAACGGCAAGTGGACCTTCAAGGCCGGCAAGTGGACGAAGGTCACCATCGAGGCCCAGAGTGCCCCCGACGCCACCGAGGGCTACCTCAGGGTGGAGAACTCCCGCACGGGTGTGATCTATATCCAGAAGGTAGAGGTGGGCTACTATCCCGACAACCACCGTCCGCAGACCGCCGAGGAGCGTACCGACACCATCAACTACGCCCTCAAAGCCTGGTGCGACGGTCTGATGAAGATCAACGCAGGCCGTATCAAGACCTTCGACCTCATCGACGAGGCCATCGACACGAACGCCCTGCTCGAGAACGGCTACTACGACCTGAAGCACTCCACGGAGAAGATCTTCTGGCAGGACATCCTCGGCAGCGAGAACTACGCTCCTGTGGTGTCATCGATAGCCAGCCAGTCGTTCCAGAAGTACGAGGGCGACCCCGCTGCCCTGAAGTTCTTCATCAGCGAGAAGGGCCTCGAAGACCAGAAGACGTTTGAGAGCCTGAACTACTGGATCGGCATCTGGGACCAGAAGGGAGCCAAGATCGACGGCATCAACGCCAAGCTGAACCTCACCTACAGTGAGGACGCCGCCACGCAGGAAGCCAACAAGGCCACCCTCGACAAGCTGCTGACGAACCTCGCCTCTACCGGCAAGCTCATCCGCCTGTCGAACTTCGATATCCTCTACAAGGACGCCCAGGGCGCCAGCGTATTGGCCAAGGACATCACCGAGGCCCAGCGCCAGCAGCTGGCCGACTACTACGGCTACGTGATCAGGAGCTACATGTCGAAGATCCCCAACGACAAGCAGGCCGGCATCTGCAAGGGTAACCTCTCCGATACGAGCGACCCCGTAGGCCTCTGGTCGATCGACAACAGCAGCAAGGACTGGGTGCGCACGGCCACCTACAAGGCATTCTGCGATGCACTCAGTGGAAACTAAGGAATATCAAAACTTATTATACATCTTTTAATTCATTTTTATTATTAACTAAATTATTCTATTATGAAGAAAATCTTTACTCTCATTGCACTCATGGCATGCTTCATGGGTGCAAAGGCTGAAGAGAAGGTCGATGTAGAAGTCGACTTCTCGAAGTTCAACGACATCTCTGAGTTCTCTTTCTTCAGCTGGAAAGGCAGCGAGTCAGCTATGGCTCGTCTCTCCATTCAGGACGGATGTCTCCACTTCCACAGCGAGGAAGCTACTGATCCCTCTTGGGACTGCCAGTTCTTCCCCATTGGTGGTGTGAACGCTGAGGTAGGTGTCACCTACACCCTTCACTACAAGATCAAGGGTTCGGTGGCTCAGAACGTCTCTATGCTCGGCTTTGGCCAGACTCCTTATGGCCAATTTGCCATCACCACCGACTGGGTGGAAGGTACTGTCGACTACGAGGCAACGAGTGGTGACGGTAACATCCTCATGCAGTGTGGTGACTATGTAGGCGACTGGGATATCGCTTACCTGAAGATCACCCACGACGAGGTTCCCTCCGCACGTCCTGTCGAGTGGATCGAGCTGCTCACCAACGGTGATGCCGAACAGCCCTGGGGCGACCTCGCTGAGACGGCCTACAACGACCAGGAGAACAACTACAAGATCTGTGCCTGGACGAAGGAGAAGGGTGTGAACCTGGATGAGAATGGTGCCTGGAACCCGTTCCCCGCACGCATCGAGGAGGTTGACGGCAGCAACGTGTTCGTCGTTCACGGACAGGTGGCCGACACCGAGGGTGATCCCTCTGCCTGGGACAACCAGTTCTGGATCGAGGCTCCCAGAGAGCTGAAGGTCGGTTCACAGTTCAAGCTCAGCTTCCGCTACAAGGCTTCTGCCGCTGCTACCACCAACACCCAGTTCCACCATCAGAACCCCTCTGACTACGTGCACTGGCAGGCTATCGGCGACATCAACTTCACCACAGAGTGGCAGACCTACGAGGGCACGGTGACCGTTCCCGATGCCGCTACACAGGCATGGTCTATCGCCTTCAACCTGAACCCGCAGAACAAGGATGCCGTCGACTTCTACTTCGACGATATCTCTTTGTCGCTCATGAAACTCGACGAAGGCTTCTTCGTGGCCACTTCTAACGCCGACAAGGGCATTGCCTACGACTATGACAACGCTATCGAGTTCACCGATGCCGGCGACGGCCTCCTCACGGCTACCATTGGTACAGCAGGTAAGGAGAACACTTGGGTGAACGAGGTTCAGATCTCTACCGTTCGTGGTCACAGAGGATCGTTCCTCGGTGCTACCATCAAGCCCAGCGGTGTTATCGACGGTACCGAGGATGGCTGGCTCGACTATACCGCCGCTTCGAATGCCAAGATCAAGCTGCCAGCAGCTGGCGTCTATACCATCTACATCGACCCGGAGGGCATGCAGATCGTGTTCGTGAAGGTTGAAGGTGAGGAGAACAAGGCTCCGATCGATATCGTTGCCAACCCGACAGAGGTGATCGTGAAGGGTCTGGAGCGTGACGACCTGGCAGACGGTACTAATCAGGATGGCACTATAAAAATCAATGAGGAAGAGGGTGGCACAGGCCAGCCTTGGGACAACCAGTTCTTCATCGTAGCCAACCGTGCCCTGAGCAAAGGTGAGGTTACCGTCATCTCGTTCAAGTACAAGGCTTCTGTTGCCGGTGCTACCAGCGGCACACAGCTCCACGGCGATCCGGGTGCATACATGCACTGGAGTGCTATCGGTAGCTTCAACTTCACCGAGGAGTATCAGGACTTCGAGACCACTCTGACCATCCCCGCCGAGGCCGACCAGATGAAGTCGATCGCCTTCAACATGGCTGAGATCAAGGGTGCCTGCGACTACTACATCAAGGATGTGATCTGGAAGACAGAGGACGGCACAGAGACCCTCATCGACATGACCGGCACTAAGAACTTCTTCGTGAAGGAGGGTGCAGGCACCACGCCTTATGAGTTCGGTACCGATCCTAATGCCATCAACAGCGTCGTCGCTAAGGCCGCTGCTGGCAATGGCGCTATCTACAACCTCGCCGGCCAGCGCGTCAACGCCGCCTACAAGGGCCTTGTCATCAAGGACGGCAAGAAGTATATCGCCAAGTAAGCATCGAACATGATCAAACTAAGATAAGTTAATACTTCTCTATTGAGTCGAGGGGGTGTATCAGAGATTGGTACACCCCCTTATCGTATTACCTACTGCCAAAGAATGCCGCCTAAAGGCGGAGATGAAAAAAAAGCGGATATTTCGTTTGTAGTTATCGCGATTTTCATTACCTTTGCAGAAAAATACGACCAATGACGCTGAAAACAATCCTTGACAAACTCAAGCCCTACACCGCGACGGTAACATGGATCGCGGCGCTGGCACTGATCGCCGGCCTGCTGTTGGGCTATGAGCGCTTCGTGATGTGGAAGATCCAGGAGCAGAACCTGTTCCTCGACACCCCCCTGTTTTTCCGTGAGTTGATGGTGCAGCCAGGCGGTCTGCTGTCGTACGCAGGCTGTTTCCTGACCCAGTTGCTCTACTACCCCGTGCTGGGTGTCGCAGTGCTGTGCGCCCTGTGGTGGCTGCTGCTGTGGCTCATGCGGCGCACGTTCCGCGTCAGCGAGACGTGGGCACCGCTCTTGTTGGTGCCGGTGGCGCTGCTGTTGGTGGCCAACGTCGACATGGGCTACTGGATATACCCTGTGAAGCTGCGCGGCTGGTATTTCGTCGCCACCTTAGGCATGACGGCCATCGTCGCCCTGCTGTGGGCCTACCGCAGACTCTCACCGTCCAGACTCTGGCGACGGCTGCTGCTCGTGGCAGTCACCGTCGCAGGCTATCCCCTGATGGGCACCTACGCCCTGGCCGCGACGGTGCTGATGGCCCTGTGGTGCTGGCGGCTCGACAGTCAGCGGTGGCAGGCCGCGACAGACGGTGTGCTGGCCCTCATCACCGTGGCCGCCATCCCCCTGTTGTGCTACCACTACGTGTATTACCAGACCAACATCGTGAACCTGTGGTGGATGGCCCTGCCCACCTTCAAGATCCTCGAGGAAGACACGATGTATTACGTGCCCTACGCCCTCTTAGCCGTCTGTCTGCTGCTGCTCACCCTGTGCCGCTGGGATCAGGCCGCGACGAGCATCAGCAAGTCGAAGCACCGCGTGCAGCTGGCCGTCGTCGTAATCGTGCTCGCAGCCACGGCAGCAGGCGTCTGGAAAGGGTGGATGAAAGACGAGAACTTCCACCGCGAGTCAGCCATGCAATACTATGCCGACCAGGCGCGCTGGGAGGAGGTGCTCGCCGAGGCCGCCAAGCAGCAGGACGTGCCCACCCGCTCGATCGTGATGCTGCGCAACCTCGCCCTGTCGCGACTGGGTCGCCAGGGGTCGGAGCAGTACCTCTACCGCAACGGCTCGAAGAAGCCCGCCGTGTCGTTCGCACCCCCCTCGTCGATGATTGTCGGCAGCCTTATCTACTACCACTACGGCATGCTCAACGACTGCCACCACATGTGCATAGAGGGCGGTGTGGAGTTTGGCTGGCGCGTGGAGCACCTGAAGTACATGGCCCGCTGCACGCTGATGAGCGGCGAGACCAACGCCCTGTATAAATACACGGGGTTGCTGAAGCACACCCTGTTCCACGGCGCGTGGGCAGACCACATGGAGACACTGCAGCAACAGCCCCAGCAGCGTCGGGAGGATAAGGAGACGGGCCCCGTGACCCACATGCTGCACTATCCCGACGCCGTGGGCGCCGACCACGGCTATGCCGAACGCTATCTCATGAACCACCTGGCGAAGATGGACAGCGACGACCCCTACTTTCAGGAACAGTGCCTGCTGGCGACGCTGTGGACCAAAGACAGCCGCCTGTTCTGGCCGCGCTTTGCCAACTACCTGCGCCAGCACCCCGGCCAGCCCATCCCCCGCTACTACCAGGAGGCCGCCTGGCTCTTCGCCTCGACGGAGAACAACGCCCCGTTCGAGGTGCCTGTCGACGAGATGGTGAAGCAGCGCTACAAGGCCTTCACGGGCGTGCTGCCCCGCTTCGACGGCATGGACATTGAGGAGGTGCGCGAGGCCCTCTATCCCGTGTATGGCGACACGTATTTCTTCGAGTTCTACCTGACGGAGGATATCGCGTACCTTTAGGATTTGTTGTTTATAGTTTATTGTTTATTGTTTATTGTTTAGAGTTTATAGTTTATAGATGAAATACAGCAGACTATTCATATTCATAATATCGGCGGCACTGATGGCTGCCTGCAGTCCGCAGGTGCCCGGCGACTATACCGCCTCATCGGCACAGCCCGACATCTACCCCGACTACAAGGGCGTGACAGTGCCCGTGAACATGGCCCCGCTGACGTTCGAGATGGAGCGCGAGGCCGAGGAGATGGTAGCCCGACTGACGGCCGACGGTGAGGAGCTGGTCTGCCAGGGCGAGAAGATCCAGCCGTCGGCAGACGACTGGCAGCGCCTCGTGGCCCGCGCCACCGGCAAGCCCATCAGCGTAGAGGTCTACGCTCGCTACGACGGTCAGTGGACGCAGTACAAGCCGTTCAGCATCTACGTGTCGCCCGACAGCATCGACGCCTGGCTCAGCTACCGCCTCATCTACCCCTCGTACGTGAGCTATGAAGACCTCACCATCAGCCAGCGCTGTCTGGAGAACTACGACGAGCGCGTCATCTACGACAACATCCTGTGCAGCGAGGAGGGTCAGGGCAAGGGACAGTGCATCAACTGCCACAACTACCAGCAGTACAACCCCGCCCGCATGCAGTTCCACGCCCGTCAGCACCAGGGTGGCACCGTCATCGCCTACGACGGCGCGGTGAAGAAGGTGAATATGAAGCACGACTCCATCCTCTCCGCCGGTGTCTACCCCGCCTGGCACCCCTGGCTGAAGCTCATCGTCTACTCGACGAACACCACGGGCCAGATCTTCCAGCTCACCGACCCGAACAAGATCGAGGTGTTCGACGCCGAGAGCGACCTCATCGCCTACGATGCGGAGCGCGACGAGATCACGAACCTCGAGAACGACACCACCGAGCTGGAGTGCTTTCCCCACTGGGCTCCCGACGGTAAGGCCCTCTACTACTGCAGCGCCCATTTCGACTATGAGAGCGGCGCCCACGGCAAGGAGATCATCCGCAAGCGCAAGGCGGTGAAATACAACCTCTATCGCAAAGCCTTCGACCCCGCGACGAAGACCTTCGGGGAGCGCCAGCTCGTGTTCGACGCTGCCGCACTGGGCATGAGTGCCACCCTGCCGAGGGTGTCGCCCGACGGCCGCTGGCTCGTGTTCACCATGGGCGAGTACGGCGTGTTCCACATCTGGCACCACGATGCCGACCTGTGGGCCATGGATCTCCAGACGGGCGAGGCACAGCCTCTGAAGGCCCTGAACAGCCCCGACACGGAGAGCTACCACACATGGTCGTCGAGCGGCCGCTGGCTCGTGTTCAGCAGCCGACGCTACGACGGCACCTACACCCGACCCTTCTTCGCCCACGTCGATGCCCAGGGACGGTGGACGAAACCCTTCGAACTGCCGCAGCGCGATCCCGACCATCACCGTCAGTTCATGCGCTGCTACAATATCCCTGAGTTTATGCGCGGACCCGTGACCATCACGCCGCAGGCTTTCGCCGACGTGCTCAAGGGCGACGGTAAGGCCGTGACCTACGTCCAGCAGCTCAGGAAATAGTTTATTGTTTATAGTTTACAGTTTATAGTTTACAGTTTATAGTTTATAGTTTATAGTTATTACCAACCCTAAAAACCATCCCTATGCGACTCAACAACGTGCTCCCCGTCCTCACCGCAGGCATCGCCCTGCTGGCACTGACAGGCTGCTCAGACCAGAAATGGACAGAGCGGCAAGTAGACTCCTGGATGCTCGTCACCCAGAACGGCGGCCCACAGCTGGGCTACTCCCCGCTGTCGGGCGTGAAGCTGCTCACCGTCGACGGCTTCGCCTTCAAGGACCTGAACCGCAACGACTCGCTCGATGCCTACGAAGACTGGCGACTGTCGCCTCAGGAGCGCGCCGCCGACCTCGCCGCACAGCTCTCCATCGAGGAGATCGCGGGTCTGATGCTCTACAGCAGTCACCAGGCCGTGCCGATGATCCCGACGATGGGCTTCGGCGTCTCCACCTACGACGGCAAGGCCTATGAGGAGAGCGGTGCGAAAGCCTCCGCACTGAGCGACGACCAGAAGAAATTCCTTGCCGACGACCACCTGCGCGCCGTCCTCGTCACCCGTGTGGAGAGTCCTGCCGTCGCTGCCGAGTGGAACAACAACATGCAGGCCTTCGTCGAGGGCCTCGACCACGGCCTCCCCGCCAACACCAGCTCCGATCCCCGTCATGAGGCCCGTGCCACCACCGAGTACAATGCCGGTGCCGGCGGACAGATCTCCCTCTGGCCCACGTCCCTCGGACTCGCCGCCACCTTCGACCCGCAGCTCGTCTACCGCTTCGGTGAGATTGCCTCGGCAGAGTACCGCGCCCTCGGCATCGCCACCGCCCTCTCGCCACAGGTAGACATCGCCACCGACCCCCGCTGGTCGCGCTTCAGCGGCACCTTCGGCGAGGACCCCGACCTCGCTACCGACATGGCCCGTGCCTACTGCGACGCCTTCCAGACCACGCCCGAGACCAAGGGCTGGGGTATGAAGAGTGTCAACGCGATGGTGAAGCACTGGTATGGCTACGGTGCCCAGGAGGGTGGCCGCGACTCGCACTACGCCTCGGGCAAGTACGCCGTCTATCCCGGCAACAACCTCGCCATGCACAAGCAGTCGTTCGTAGAGGGCGCCTTCCGCCTTGAGGGCGGCACGGGCATGGCCTCTGCCGTGATGCCTATCTATAGCATCCTTTGGAATCAGGATCCCTCGGGTGAGAATGTCGGCGGCAGTTACAGCAAGTGGCTCATCCAGCAGCAGCTGCGCGACGAGGCCCGCTTCGAGGGTGTCGTCTGCACCGACTGGGGCATCACCCAGGACATGAAGGTGCTCGACTCTCCGCGTGGCGGCAAGCCCTGGGGCATGGAGGCCTTCAGCGAAGCCGAGCGCCACTATAAGATCCTGCAGGCCGGCGTCGACCAGTTTGGCGGCAACAACGCCATCGGTCCCGTTATCGAGGCCTATCAGATGTGGGTGAAGGATCAGGGCGAGGAGAGTGCTCGTCAGCGTTTCGAACAGTCGGCGCGTCGCCTGCTGCTCAACGTGTTCCGCGTGGGACTCTTCGAGAACCCCTACCTCGACCCTGCCGAGACCGCCGGCATCGTGGGCAAGGCAGAATACATGAAGGAAGGCTATGAGGCACAGCTCAAGTCGGTCGTCATGCTCAAGAACCATGACAACAGCGTGCTGCCCGTGAAGGACCGCAAGCGGGTCTACGTGCCCAAGCGCCACTTCCCCGCCATCCCGGGTGCCTGGGGCGGCATCTCTGAGGAGAAGACCGTCGAGCCCGTCAGCCTCGACCTCGTCAGGAAATACTTCGACGTCGTCGACAGTCCCGAGCAGGCCGACTTCGCCCTCTGCCTCATCGAGGAGCCCAGCACGGGCTTCGGCTTCAGCTACGACGATGTGAAGCGCGGCGGCAACGGCTATCTGCCCTTCAGCCTGCAGTACGACGACTATACCGCCCGTGAGGCCCGCGCCGTGAGCGTCGCCGGCGGCGATCCCATGGAGAAGACCGTGAACCGCAGCTTCCGGGGCAAGACCGTCAAGGCCTACAATCGCGACGACATGCTGCTCGTGGCCGCCACGAAGCAGGCGATGGGGCAGAAGCCTGTCGTCGTCATCGTCGAGACGGGACGCCCCGTCGTCCTCGCCGAGATCGAGCCGCATGCCGACGCCATCCTGCTGTCGTTCAGCGTGCAGCACCAGGCCTTGCTCGACATCATCAGCGGCAAGGCCGAACCCTCTGCCCTGCTACCCATGCAGATGCCTGCCGACATGGCCACCGTCGAGCAGCAGCTCGAGGACGTGCCCCGCGACATGCGCTGCTACCAGGATGCCGACGGCCACAGCTACGACTTCGCCTTCGGCCTCAACTGGAGCGGGGTCATCGACGATGCCCGCGTCAAGAAGTATAAGTAAAGGGTATGCGATAAAATGGAGGGCGACCGCAGATGCAGTCGCCCTCCATTTTATAAGTTGGATAGCACATTTTACTTGAAGAGGCTCTGGGCCATCTGATAGAGGCAGCGGCGCCAGGTGAGGAACTCGTGGGCGGTACCCTCGGAGATGAGACCCTCGGCATTGTAGCCGGCAGCCTTCAGGTCGGCGACGCTCTTGTTGATGCCGTCGGGGTTCTCCTTGGAGCCGCAGCCCTCGAAGATGTACTTCACGGCCTTCGGGTCCTTGATCTCGTCGGGGGCATACTGGCCGCCGCTGAGCAGACCCCAGTAGCCGAACACCTCGGGACGGCGCAGGGTGATGAGCTTCGTCTCCATGCCACCCATCGAGAGACCTGCCAGGGCACGGTTCCACTTGCCGGGCTTGGTGAGGAACTGTTGGTCGATGACGGGCATGAGCTCGTCGATGAGCAGCTTCTCGAACTCCTCGGCGGTGAACTTGCCGATGGTGCCGAACTTGAAGTCGTTGGTCAGGCCGTAGGCCATGACGATGATGAAGGGCTTGATCTTGCCGTCGGCAATCAGGTTGTCCATGATGATGCCGGCCTTGCCTTGCACGGGCCAGCTGGTCTCGTTCTCACCCCAGCCGTGCTGCAGATAGAGCACGGGGTAGCGCTCCTGCTTGCCCTTGACGACCTTGCCGTAGCCGCTGGGCAGGTAGACGTTGGCCGTCTGCATCTTGCCGGTGCTCTCCGACCAGAAGTTCACCTGCTGGATGTTGCCGTGGGGGATGTCCTTGCGCCAGGCGTAGAAGTCTTGGTCGGGGGCAGGGATCTCGATGCCACTCTCCCAACGGCAGGAGCCGAAGTAGTTGTGTGTGCCGGGATCGTTGAACACACCGCCGTCGATGGTCAGGTGGTAGTAGTGGAAGCCGGGATCCATCGGACCCTCGGTGGTGCCTGTCCACACGCCGTCCTTATCCTTGCGGAGCACGGTGCCACCACGACCGCCGAGGCCGAGGCTGACAATGACAGACTTGGCATCAGGAGCAACGACGCGGAAGCGTGCGAAGCCCTCAGAGTTCACCTGCGGATATTCCTGTCCAGGCTGGTTCATGGGGTTGGGCACCCAGTCGTCCTTAGGCACGCGGTTGTCTGCAGCAGCGTCGAAGTCGCGGATGATCTGCAGCGAGCGCTTGGCCTTGAAGTTCTCATCGAAGGGAAGCGGATGGTTGTTCACACCCAGCCACGAGTCCTTGTCGCTGAGGTTCCAGAAGGTCACGTTCTTGATGACGTCAGCATGCTTGCGGAACACCTTGAACAGACGTGCGTACTGGTCTTCCTGCAGGGTGCCGATATAGGGAGCCTGAGGCTTGGCCTCGCCACGGGCGAACATCAACTGGCCGCCGCTCTCGGTGTTGGTACGGAGGTCGAGTTCGGTGATGTGGATGATGTTGACAATCTCCTTGAAACGGTTGATGGCCTTCTCAAGTTGCTCCTCATCGGGGAAGTAGATGTTGTAGTGACCCTGCATGCCGATACCGTCGATAGGCACACCAGCGTCCTTCATCTTCTTCACCATATTGTAGATACGCTCGCGCTTGCCGTTGTCGACACAACTGTAGTCGTTGTAGATCAGCACGCCAGTGGGATCAGCCTCACGGGCGAACTCAAAGGCCTTGGCGATGAACTCGTCACCGCAGAGCTTGAAATGACGGCTCTGACGATAGGGGCTGGCAGGAACCATCTTGCCATCGACGAACTCGAACGGACGGCCGTCGTCGGCCATAGCCTCATTCACCACGTCCCAGGCATAGACCACGTCTTTATAACGATTCACCACGGTGTGGATATGCTCGCGCAGACGCTCGTAGAACACTTCCTTCTTCACGGGCTTGCCTTTCTTGTCGGTGAACATCCAGTCGGCAAACTGAGAGTGCCAGCAGAGGCAGTGGCCACGCATCTTGATACCGTTCTCACGGCAGAAGTTGGCGATGCTGTCGGCTAAGCCGAAGTTCCAGACACCCTCTTTCGGATGAATCTCGCCTGGTTTCCAAGCGTTCTCGGCTGTCACGCTGTTGAACTGCTTTTTGATGATGGCGGTCTGAGCGGGATCAGAGATGTTGGTCTTGTTGACGGCAACACCAATCGTGAAGTAATCCTTGTAGGCATCCTTCAGGCCAGGGCCTGCTGCGTAGTCTACGGGACGGCCCCACTGTGCCATTGCAGGCAAGATGCTCAGGCAGGCGAGCATCAGTGCGGAAATAGTTTTCTTCTTCATTGTTAATTATTATTATAGGGTTATTGTATAGTTACAGTCAGTTTGCGGAGGTCATCGTCGGCCGAGCTGGTGCCATAGAGTAACTCATACTGGCCACCCTTCGTGCGCATTGTGTTGGTATCCTCGTCCCAGAACTCGAAACTCTTGCGGTCGAGACTGAGGCTGACGGTCTTCGTCTGCCCCGGACTGAGGGTGACACGCTGGAAGGCACGCAGCGACTTCAGTGGTCCCTCAGGGTCTTGCAGGTTGCGGATATAGAGCTGCACCGTCTCGGCACCTTGACGGCTGCCCGTGTTGGTGACATCCACGGTGACGGTTCCGCCGCCATTGGCATCCGCTTTCCACTTTCCACCTTCCACCTTCCACTCCGTATAGCTCAGGCCGTAGCCGAAGGGGAAGAGGGCGTCGTTGAAGTAGCGGTAGGTGCGGCCCTTCATCGAGTAGTCCTCGTAGTCGGGCAACTGCGACGAGCTCTTGTAGAAGGTGACGGGCAGTTTGCCCGAGGGGTTCACGTCGCCGAAGAGCACGTCGGCCACGGCCGTGCCGCCCTCCTGACCCGGATACCAGGCCTGCAGGATGGCGTCGCAGCTCTCCGTCTCGGGCAGCAGGGCGATGGCAGAGCCAGAGCAGCAGACGAAGATGACCTGCTTGCCAGCGGCCTTCAGCGCCTTGAGGAACTCGCGCTGCACCTTCGGCAGTTCGATGTGAGTACGGTCGCCACCCTTGAAGCCGTCGATGTCGACGGGCATCTCCTCACCCTCCAGGCTCGGAGCGATGCCACCCACGAAGATCACCTTGTCGATGCCCTTCAGCTGGGCGATGGTCTGCTGATAGTCGATGGCGAGTTCGCGGGCGATATTGATCTTCAGGTCGGCATTGTAGGTCTGCACGTGGGCGAAGCGCACCTCGATGGCATAGCTCTTGCCCTTCTCGGCCTGGATGGCCACGCGGTTCGGGGTGGTGCGCCAGATGGTGTGCGAGAACTTCCGCTCGCCGTCGATATAGAGTTCGAAATGGCCTGTGCCGTCGACGTTCACCACATATTCGCCAGCCTCCTTCGGGGTGAAGACGGTCTCGTACTTCGCCGAGAAGTCTTCGAGCTGTACGCCAGGGGCGAAGTTATGCATGCCAAAGGTGGTGACGGCCAGCGGCTGGGTGTAGTACTGCGTGGTGACGGGCTTGCCCTCCATCTTACGGTTGTTCCAGAAAGTGCCGCGAAGACCTTTCTTGCCGTCGGGGGCGACACACTCAGTGGCCATGTGGCACTCCATCACCTTGTCGTAGGTGAGGTCGCAGCCGGCCGCATAGAAGAGTTTCTTCTGCTTCGCCCTGATGCCGTCGAGGATGGTGATGGTCTTGTTGGGCGTGCCATTGTAGTTGCCCCACATCATCGGCATGTTGTCGGCATTGGGTCCGATGATGGCGATCTTCTCCGCATTGCGCTTCAGCGGCAGGATGCCGCCCTTGTTCTGGAGGAGCACCATCGACTGCCGGGCCATGTCGAGCGACAGTTGTGCCGAGGCCTTGGTAGACATGGCGGTATAGGGAATCTTCGACCACTCTACGAGCGAAGGGTCGTCCATCTCACCGAGGTCGAAACGGCCTTCAAGCAGACGGACGACGTGCTTGTCGACCTCTGCCTCGGTGATGAGTCCGCGCCGCACGGCTTCGGGGATGCTCTTATAGGCATAGCCAAAGCCGCACTCCACATCGGTACCGGCGAGGGTGGCCTTGGCAGAGGCGGTAACGGGCGAGGAGGAGCTCTTGTGGGAGGTATAGAAGTCGCTGATGGCGCCGCAGTCGCTGACCACGAGGTACTGGAATCCCCACTCGTCGCGCAGGATCGTCTGCAGCAGACGGTTCGAGCCGCAGCAGGGGTCGTCGTCGAGGCGCTGGTAGGCGCACATCACCTCGCGCACCTTCGCATCCTGCACGAGCGTCTTGAAGGCGGGCATGTAGGTCTCCCAGAAGTCGCGCGGCGACACATTGTTTACATTGGCCGTATGGCGGGTGTACTCCGGGCCGCTGTGCACGGCATAGTGCTTGGCACAGGCCCACAGCTTGCGATACTTCGAGTCTTCAGGCCCCTGCAGGCCGCGCACCACCTGCGTGCCCATCACGGAGGTGAGGTACGGGTCTTCGCCGTAGGTCTCCTGTCCTCTACCCCAGCGGGGGTCGCGGAAGATGTTCACATTGGGTGTCCACACCGAGAGGCTGTGGAACTTCTGGTCTTCGCCCTGCTGGTCGTACATGCGGTGGTTATACTGCGCACGGAACTCCGTGGAGGCCACGTCGAAGCACTTGTAGAGCAGGTCGGGATTGAACGACGATGCCATCGCCACAGGCTCGGGGAAGACGGTGACGTTGCCCATGTTGGCAGCGCCGTGGAGGGCCTCGCTCCACCAGAAGAACTTCTTGATGCCCAGCCGCGGGATGGCCGGACTCTCGTCGAGCATGAGCATGGCCTTCTCTTCGAGGGCGAGTCTACTGCAAAGATCCTGAGCGCGCTCCTTGGCGCTGAGCTCAGGATTCTGATAAGGAAAATTCTGTGCCGACAAACTAAGGCCGGCACAGAAGAATGAAATAATAGATAATAAGCGATAATTCATATCAACGGAAGTTTTGCGCCGCAAAGTTACGAAGAATCTGCGCAATCTACATTTCCATTTGTATCAAATACTTTACAATTAGTATCATTGACATTTTTTAGGACTGTCAGGCGCTGACAGTTACCGCCGACTGACGGTAATCACCTGTCCCGGCACGGTGCTGACATCGTACTCGAAGACCTCCTTCAGCGGCACCAGCGGAAGCTCTTTCAGCTCTGGCGAACGGAGGGGCGCCTTGATCTCCGGGGATGCATAGAGCGGATTCGGGCACGGTCCGGAGGCAGGTGTCAGGCCGTTGCCCTTCAGGGGTACATACGACCGCAGGCGGAGCGTGCCGCCGATCTTCGAGACGATGGTGGCCTGCTGCAACTGTCCGTCTGTCCATGCCATATCGACGGTGAAGGCGCCACGGGCCTGCAGGCCCTTCACTGAGCCCTCGCGCCAGGCGTCGGGCAGGGCGGGCAGCAGGTGGACGGCGTTGTCGTGGCTCTGCAGGAGCATCTCACAGATGCCTGCCGCACAGCCGAAGTTGCCGTCGATCTGGAAGGGGGGATGGGCATCGAAGAGGTTCGGGTAGGTCCGTCCGTCGGGGTATTGGCGCATCGACCTGTCGTCGGGCAGCAGGTGGAGCATGTTCTTGATGATCTGGAAGGCGTGGTTGCCGTCGAGCATACGGGCCCAGAAGTTGATCTTCCAGCCGAGGCTCCAGCCCGTGGCCATGTCGCCGCGCTGGTTCAGGGTGTTGGCAGCAGCGGTGAAGAGGTCGGGATGTGTGTAGGGCGAGATCTGGTTGGAGGGGTAGAGTCCGTAGAGGTGGGAGATGTGGCGGTGCTCGTCCTTCGGGTCGTCACCGTCCTGCATCCACTCCTGCAACTGTCCGTAGCGGCCTATCTGCATCGGAGGGAGTTTTGATATCTGAGATTTGAGGCTTGCGATTTGAGTTTGGTCCTGACCGAGGATCCTGGCGGCGGCGAGGGTCTGTGAGAGCACGTCGAAGACGATCTGGTTGTCCATCGTAGAGCCCGCCGTGACGGTGGTGTTCTTGCCCACAGGACCATGCTCTGGCGAGACCGTGGGGGCGGTGACGATCCATCCTGCGGCCTGCTTGATATAGCCGTCGGCGGGGTAGGGCTGCAGGTAGTCCGTCAGGAAGTCGGCGGCACCCTTCATCACGGGATAGTACGCTGCGAGGAACTGTTTGTCGCCCGTATAGAGATAGTGCTGCCAGAGGTGGGTGGTGAGCCAGGCACCGCCCGTGGGGAACATGCCCCAGGTAGTGCCGTCGACGGGGCCTGCGATGCGCCAGAGGTCGGTATTATGGTGGGCCACCCATCCGCGACAGCCATACATCTCCTGGGCTGTCTTCACACCCGTCTCACTCAGGTCGCGGATCATCGAGAAGAGCGGCTGCTGCGTCTCGGCGAGGTTGCCTACGAGGGCAGGCCAGTAGTTCATCTCGGCGTTGATGTTGATGGTGTATTTCGAGTCCCACGGGGCGTTGATCTTATCGTTCCACACGCCCTGGAGGTTCGCGGGCTGGCCGCCGGGCTGCGAGGAGGAGATCAGCAGATAGCGGCCGTACTGCATCATCAGCGAGACCATGTCGAGATCGGGAAGGGGGGAGCTTTGAGGGTTGAGATTTGAGCTTTGGGCGAAAGCCTGGAGGCGTTTGTCCGTCTCGAGGGCGGAGTTCTCCGACTTCGGGAGGGTCAGCGACACGCGGTTGTACTGTTCCTGATACTTCTTGATATGATTCTTAAGCAGGCGTTTGTATGATTGGCCGCGCAGGCTGTTCAGCACCTGATCGTTCCTCTTCTTAGGATCGCCGCTCACGTCGTGGTAGTTCACGAAGTTGGTGGCTGCCACAATATAGAGGGTGACCTCAGAGGCATTGGCGACCTTGAGCTCCTGATTGTCGGGCGTCACCTTGCCGTCGGCTTTCACCTCCACACGGCACTCGGCAGTCAGATTCCCCTTGATGCCCTCATGGTCCACATTCTTCACCGTGGCTGAAATCTGGTGCCGACCGGACTTCTTGCCTGAGACGGACAGGGGAGTCACCTTGTTCTCCAGCGGCGTCGCGAAACCTATACTGAACGACAGGGCACCCTTCTTGCCGGCCTTGAGATGCACGATGACGGCATTGTCGGCCTGTGAGGCAAAGACGGCGCGCTCGAATCTTACACCGTTATATATATAGGACGTCGTGTTGAGGGCATTGCCAAGCGTCAGCTCACGATGGTACTCGCTCACGCCAGTATGTCCCATCTTCAGCATCACACTGCCCAGGGGCATGAACTTCTGTCCGTGGGGACCCTTGATGAAATACTGGTCGATGAGTCTGTGGGCGGCCTCTTCCTTGCCGGCAAAGATCGAGTCGCGCACAGCCTGCAGGTGGGCCTTGGCCTCCGGACTGTTGTTGTCGTGGGGCGAGCCGCTCCAGAAGGTCTCCTCATTCAGTTGGATCTCTTCGGTGTCTGTCTTGCCATAGATCATCGCGCCAAGATGGGAGTTGCCCACGGGCAGGGCCTCCAGCCAGTGACTGGCGGGCTGACTGTACCACAGCTTGTGCTGCTGGGCCTGGGCGCTCACTGTCGTGAGGGCACCAAACAGGAGGGAAATCATGAGTCTATTCATCTCTATTGCTTTTTAAAAAAGAACCCCGGGACAAGAAACGCTTTTCTTGGGTCCCGGGGAAGGAAAAACTACTAACTACTAATATAACTAAAACAATTTTATTTCTAATTCTGCTGCAAAGTTACGCCAAATATTTGAAACTCTATTTATTTTCTGTGTCATTTACTTTGCGATTTGTTTCAAAGCATAGAAATGTTATATTTGGCAATAGTTTATGTTACTTTTGATGCGATTTGAACAAATAAGGGATAAATTGATTGAGTCCGCGGCGCCAGGTGAGCCATTCATGGTCTGTGCCTGTCGACTCGTAGTAGTGGGCGTTGATGCCCATGGCATTCAGGTCCTCTACCATCTTCTTGGTGCCGAACATCTTGTCCATGCCCTCCGTGCCGCTCATCATGAACAGGCAGTGGATCTGGCGGTTGAAGGCTTCGGGATTGGTGAACACGCCGTTGTAGGCCGTCTTCAGGTCGAGGCCGAAGATGGCACCGCTGAAGGTTCCCATGTAAGAGAACTTATCCAGATTGGTCAGCACCACGTCGAATGTCTGGTGCCCGCCCCACGACAGACCGGCCATCGCACGATGCTCACGGTCGGTGTAAGCGCGGAACTTCGACTCGATCGCAGGGATCAGGTCGTTGAGCAGCACTTTGTAGAACGAGTTGCCGTAGGTGCTCATGCCCTGACGGTTGTCGCCGCCCTGGAACGGGGCCTTGATGTCGCCGCTCTCCATGACCACGATCATCGGCACAGCCTCGCCCTTGGCGATGGCGTTGTCCATGATGTGCTGCATGTGGCCCTGCTTCGACCAGCCTGTCTCGTCCTCACCCATGCCGTGCTGCAGGTAGAGCACGGGGTAGCGCTTCTTGGCATTCTTCTTCAGGTCGTACTCGGCAGGGGTGTAGACCATGGCGTGGCGCCACTCCTTCGTCGACTCGGCATAGTAGTAGAACGAGCGCACCTCTCCCGTGGGAACGCCAGGCTGTGGACGATAGTAGTCGCCCTCGCTGCCCTCCGGGATCTCGATGCCGCCAGCCTCACGGTTGCAGCCGAAGAAGGTCTCGGTAGCGGGATCGATGAAGTTCACCCCGCCGATGTTCATGAAGTAATAATGGAAGCCGGGCACGAGGGGATCCGTCACGGCCATGAAGTTACCCTTGCCGTCGGGCTGCATGTCGTACTTCTTGTTGCAGATGTCGACGACGACCTTACGGGCCTCCGGGGCGGCGATGCGGAAATAGGCACGGCCTTCTTTGTCGATCTTCGGATACTCATTGCCGGGGACGGTGGTCTCGGCGATGAAGGCATCGGCAGGAGCCTCGATGCGCTTGGGCATCTCGATGTAGGGGCGCTTGGGCTCGTAACCCAGGAAACGGGCGACGGCCTCGCCGTAGCGACAGCCTAACTCACGGTAGCCGGCGGCGTCGAAGTGCAGGCGGTCGGGACCGTTGGTACAGTCGTCGGAAGAGATGACCTGAGCGGTGTGGAGCGTCTGAGGCAGTTCGTCGATCTGCTTCTTACAGCCGATGCAGACACCCTTGCCGCCAGCCTGGACGATGTTGCCGGCATAGAGGTTCACCTCCTCGGGCTTCAGTTGCAGGTCGCCGCAGAGGTTGTCGTACACCTGCTGCACCATGCCAGCCCACTTCGGGTCGCCCGTGTTCGTCTCGCCCTGGTGCATGAGGATGCCCTTGATGACACCGTCCTTCTGAGCCTTCTTGGCGAGCGTGACCAGCCGCTTGTAGGGATTGTTGTCGTAGGCGGCGAGCATGCCCTTCATCCAGCCGGGTGCCTTCGTCTTCACGTAGCTGTCGATGCTGTCGGGCAGGAAGCCCTTGATGTCGATGCCGCCGATGGCGACGTGGATGACGCCGATCTTGATGTGCTCGGGCAGCGAGGCCACGAGCGTACGGCCGAACCAGTCGGCAGGGGTCAGGCCCGTGTTAGGGCGGCAGAGGGGCGGGATGGCCTCGTACCACTCACCCATCTTGCGCTCAGGGAGTGTCTCCGTGGCGGGATAGTCCACGGCGGGCATCCACAGGAACCGCGGGCCGGGGCTCTTCAGGTCCTGGGCCTCAGGGCGGGCGGCTCCCTCCATGTTCGACTGTCCGAAACAGAGGAAGATGTAGAAGTTCGGATCAGGTTGCTTGACCGTTGCTGTCTTGGCATTGGTTTTCTGTGCGCTCATCGTCATGGCGAGCATGCACATCAGAATAGTTGATATCAGTTTTTTCATATCTATTTAATTAGTTGATGGTTTATTCAGGTGCAAAGGTACTCACTTTTCGCGAGATCTGGTTTTCCTGATGTTACAAATACTTTTTTATTTGCGTCAAGGAGGGGAGGAGTTTTTATTCTACGGAGAGATTTTTTGTCTAAGGAGAAGAGGAGAATAGGAGTTTTGTTATTCTTTCAGTCTAAGGAGAAGAGGAGGATAGGAGTTTTTATTCTATGGAGAGATTATTTCTCCTTATCTCCTAAACTCCTTAGACCCAAAAAATCCTTATCTCCTAAAATCCTTAGACCAAAAACCTCTCTCCTTAGCCCTCACCGCTGGCGGAGAAAGGTGGCTGGTTTCTCGGAGAAAGGTAGTACCTTTCCGGCAGAAAGGTGGCTGGTTTCTCGCTGAGTCTCCGACACAGATACACAGATGTAACAGATGATTGTATGGAGTCTACGCGTACCGCATAGGCGCGCGCGGTACGCGAGGGGTCTTAGAAACCA
>OCTW013424270.1_pt1 | contig 33105 bp, 21 predicted proteins | sample 1539671 | NCBI WGS metagenome assembly OCTW01 (sample SAMN02144230, study PRJEB22623) | gut metagenome | biome: sheep rumen | host: Ovis aries | place: New Zealand | reverse complement strand
GTGGCCAACTGGTAAAAAGAGCAGACCGTATGGATTTAGTACATCTCATCAAGCACCCCGAACAGATGGACAAGGAGACACTCTATGAGTTGCGCTCCCTGTTGGCACTCTATCCATACTATCAGACAGCACGCATCCTGATGCTGCAAAACCTCTTCCTGCTCCACGACCCTACCTTCGACGAAGAACTGCGGCGTGCCTCTATCTATATCACCGACAGGAAGATCCTCTTCCAGATGATCGAGGCCGCACACTATCGTCTGCGTAATCTGACGAAAGAGAAGAAACCGGCGGAGAAGACCGATCATGAGCCCAACCGCACAGTCAACCTCATCGATCAGTTCCTGGAGACCATCCCTATAGAGAAACCCAAGGAGAAGCGCAAGCCCACACCTGCCGACGCAGCGGTCGACTATGTCGCTTATCTGCTTGAGACGGAAAGTGAGATGGAAGAGCCTGCAGAAGAACCTGTGATGAAAGGTCAGGAACTCATTGATAATTTCATAAATAATGACAAAGGGAAGATCGAACTGAAAGAAATTCCCGAATATCTGCCTGAGATTGATAATGAGACAGAAAATGATGGAAAATCGGAAGAAGAAGGCTATTTTACCGAAACTTTAGCCCGAATTTACATCAAACAAGGCAAATATTCGAAGGCTTTGGAAATTATTAAGCGTTTAAATTTGAATTATCCAAAAAAAAATGCTTACTTTGCAGACCAAATTCGATTTTTAGAAAAATTGATTATAAATAATAACAAAAAATAGAAGAAAAAAATGTACACATTATTCGTTATTTTGATGGTGATTGCCGCACTGCTGATGATCGGCATCGTGCTCATTCAAGAATCTAAGGGTGGTGGTCTTTCTACCAACTTCCAGTCATCCAACGCATTGCTGGGTGTTCGCAAGACTACTGATTTTGTTGAGAAAGCCACATGGACACTTGCCGCTGCATTGGTAGTGCTCAGCATTGTCTGTGCACACGTAGCTCCCACAGCCAGCACCGCAGAGAGTGTTCTCGAGAATACAGCTACTCAGACACAGCAGACTAACCCCAACACCATGCCTGGTTTCGGTGCCAGTCAGACTGAGCAGAAGGCACCTGCCGCAGCAGCTCCAGCACAGGAGAAGGCTCCTGCAGCACCTGCAGCACCTGCTAAAAAATAATTATTGAAAAAATACGGGATTTATTTGGATAATTCAAATAATTCCCGTACCTTTGCATCCGCTTTCCGATAATATTATCGATAGCGGCATATGGTGCCCATAGTTCAGTTGGTTAGAGCGTCAGATTGTGGTTCTGAATGTCGACGGTTCGAGTCCGTCTGGGCACCCAAAAGATAAGTGGCTGATTATCAGTCACTTTTTTATTTTCCCCAATTTTGAGATTAAGCTTTTGCTGCACTTTTGTGGCACCATGACAAAAGTTTCATTTGCATAATTGAAAATAAAGTAGTATCTTTGCCATAAAGAATCATGAATTCCAGATATTCATTAAGCCCTTTAGGGCGATAGTGGCTTAGGCGGGGTGCGTAAGCCCCCGTAATGGAATACAACCAGTGATTTAAGCCCCAGGGGGGCGACAGATCATAGGTCTTTTATTTTATAACAATAATTAATCATATGAAAGTAAAGATTCAAACCATGCTGGGCGACATTATCGTGCGCCTATACGACGAGACACCTATACACCGTGATAACTTCATCAAACTGGTGAAAGAGGGTTATTATGATGGCACGCTGTTCCATCGGGTGATCAAAGACTTTATGATACAGGGCGGTGATCCCGACTCAAAAGGGGCACCTGCAGGAAAGATGTTAGGTGTTGGCGGTCCTGACTACACCCTCGAGGCAGAGATCAAAGACGGTCTCTTCCACAAGCGAGGTGCCTTGGCAGCCGCACGACAAGGCGACCAGGTGAATCCCGAGCGCAGAAGTAGCGGATCACAGTTCTATATCGTCTGGGGACAGGTATACAGCGAGGGTCAACTGCGACAGTTTAGCAAGCAGATGAGGATGCAGCAGGTACAGCAGGCATTCAACCAACTGGCTGCTGCCCACAAGGAAGAGATCATGCAACTGCGCCGTGACAGGAACCGCGCTGCCCTGATGGAGTTGCAAGACAAGCTCGCCGCAGAGGCACAACAGCAGGTAAGCGCTGATGCCGGAATGAGCGACGAGCAGCAACAGATCTACTCCACATTAGGAGGCACCCCGCATCTCGACGGCCAATACACGGTGTTCGGCGAGGTGGAGAGCGGTCTCGACGTAGTGGAGATGATACAAAACTCACCGACAGGCCGGGGTGACCGTCCTATCGATGATATAGAAATGCGAATGATGATTGTGGAGTAAAGGGGATTACCTCTTTACTCCATTGATAACAACATCTTTCACGATCGTGTTAGGGATGAGATTTGCGTCGAAGGCATCTTTCTCATCGGTAACATCGATACGTTCGAAAGTGAAGTCACGTAACGTGTATTTATCCGAGAGGGCGACATCAAAGAAATGATTGCAATTCATGCGGATGTCGCGCATCACGATATTATTGCAAGCCGACAGAGGCATATCCGGCCGGTCGCCCATCTCATAGAACTGTGTCCAGGGATGGATAAACAGGAATCGGGTGCACTTACCGGTAAACGACTCTACCAACACATACTCATAATGCTGGGGGGTGTCGGGACGCATCTTCAACCACAGCACGCGGTCGGTATTCTCCGCAGAACAGTTGCGCAGGATGATATTACGGTCGTGCAACGACTCTGAACCAAGTGTCAGACAACCATGCACACGTCCGTAACGGCAGTTCTGCACGATGATACGCTCACACGGTCCGTTCGTCTCATCCTTATCCGCCCAGGTACCCTTACCGCCTTTCAGCACCACAGCATCATCATTGACGTGCATATAACAGCCGTTGATGAGAATATCCGTACACACATCGATGTCGATGGCATCCGATGAGGGAGCACCACGCTTGGGATCCAGATCCCACACCTTCTCTGTAGGGGCATAGATATAACAGTCGAGATAACGCACATGACTGCTCTTATACACATGGTTCGTCCAAAAAGGCGAATTGATGAGTCGCACATCCTGAATGGTCACGTTCTTACTGTTGGAGATATAGGTCAGTCGCGGGCGCTGCGCATCCTTATTGGTGCATTTAGGGTTCCACGAACGGCGCAACCAGAACTCACGCCAGTAGTTCAGTCCGTTGCCATCTATCGTGCCATGACCGCCAATCGTCAGGCCATCCACACCATCCGCATTCACCAAGGCGGGGAAATACTTGCAGGTCTGTCCCTCTATACGCGTCATCACCACGGGATAGTCTACGATACGGTCGGAGCCCTTCAGTCGTCCCTGTACATACAGGTGGGTACCTTGCTTGAAGAAGAGGGCACCGGTGAGGAATGTTCCCTGGGGAACGACAATCACGCCCCCACCCTCTTGTGCGGCACGGTCGATGATAGCCTGTATGGCTGTGGTCTGTACGAGCGTGGAGTCGTTCTTCACACCATAGTCGGTGATCACATACTGGCGGCCTAAGGCGTTCATATCCACCTTCGTGGTATCCTTAAACCACGCGTCCATCACCGTGCCGTCGGGCCATCGCTCCACCACAACCTTCTTCTTGCTCTTCGCCTGGCCAGCCACGGTGAGCAGCAGCATCAGGAATAGTATAGTCTTTCTCATCATCTCCTTAATCTAAATGAAATACCTCTTGTATCGGAACAGTCACGGGTGAGTTGTCGGGGTTCACCTCCATGATGTCAGCCATCATGTCCCACCAGCGCTGCGTAATAGGATCCACATGCTCGGTGCTCTGGGAGTTACCCTCCTGCGAACACTCCTGATAACCAAACAGGATATTGGTATCCTTGTCCCAGTAGATACTGTAGTTACTTACGCCACTCTCTTTTATCATCTGTACCAGTTCCGGCCATATCGCCTTGTGGCGACGCTCATATTCCGCCTCACAACCGGGCTTCAGATACATCTTAAAGGCAAATCGTCTTTTTATCATAATAACATACTTTTTGTCTGTTTGTACTCAATTTCCATCGGGTTTCACCGTATCTTGCTTCACCGAGGGAAACCACTCGAAGGCAGCAGGGTCGTCGGGCTTTGCCGGATCATAGTCTCTCCACTCCGTACGCAGATGATCCACCAGTCGGTTGATGCCATGTTGTTTGAGTCCCATCACCACCATCTTGGCCACCTCATAGGCACCATAGGGATTAAAGTGGGTATTATCCTCGAGGGCTTTCGTCTGTCCGGCAAAGGTACCTGCAGGATAATGCACGAGTGCCCGTTTGCTGTCCTCGTAGCCGAGAGTCTCGAAGAACGTACGTGTCATATCGTGCAACTCGATCACGGGCACCTGTTCTCTCCGAGCTACCGCCCTCATGGCGTCGGGATAGTCGGCATGCGTCTCCTGTATCTTACTATGTGTGGCATCGTCAAAACGACGGCGCTGGGTCGGCGTGATGAAGATGATCTCTCCGCCGGCTTTCCTCACCCGGTCGATGAAGATCTTCAGTTGGTAGGAGAAATGATACCAGGCACCATCACCCTCTCGCTTCTCTTTCTGGTCGTTATGACCGAACTCACAGATGACATAATCTCCCTTCTTCAACATCGAGAGCACCTTATCCAGACGATGCCCGTTGATAAACGTGCGGGCTGTCAGTCCACTCTCCGCATGGTTAGACACCGCCACCTTGTCGGTAAACCAACGGGGAATCATCTGTCCCCACGATGCCCAAGGCTCCAGTTCCTGGTCCACCACCGTGGAGTTGCCGCAGAGGAAGACAGTCGTGACTGTCGTGTCGCGCTCTATCCTGATGCGCTGCACGGCAGGACTCTTTCCGTTGAACTCAAGTGTCAGCAGATTATCCCAGTTCAGGTAGTCGTGCTCACGCGCCTTCAGCGTCACCTTTCCGCCCCCGGGAATCTCCGGCGAACGTTTGTTCACGATAAACGAATAGGTGGCAAACTGTTTTTTCTTCGTGATGCAGTTCTCCACGAAGAGTCTTCTCGACTCGGCGCGCACCACGGTATGGGCTGGTTTCTTCTTGTTACCCAGCGTGACAGTTACCTTATAGTTGCCGTCGGCCACAGGCACGGAGAAGTAGAAAGGGTTCGTCTGCTGAAGGTTCAGCACACTATCGACAATCACCTGCGCATCAGCACCTACCGACGCAAGCAGTAGCATAGATAATATAATAAGTTGTTTCATCTTTTTCAAGTTTATGTTATACCCCAAACCGGTTCCCTCTCCTTTGGTGAGGGACAAGGAGGGGCTTTATTTCACATCCTCGAGAATCTTCTCCGGACGCTCATCCGGGCGCATCAGTTCGAAGCGTACGTTTTGCAGGTGCAGACCATCCACATGACGGGCGAAGAGTCCGTAGGCCGGTGTCGGTCCTGCCCATCGTGGTTCCGGGTAGTTGGTGCCCTGCTCCCTGTAGGGCTTATCGACTTTCTTTCCGCCGCCGCGATAACGGATGAAGATATTACTCAGCGAGACATTCTTGATCGGTGTGCCCTCCATACCCGTGATGATCACGCCGGCCAAGGAGTCCACATCGTCGGCTATCACATTGTTGATATAGATGTCGCGCGCCGACGATATCTCCGTACGCTCCTTCGGTCCGCGGTTGCGACAACCAGTGGTGATATAGATGGGATAGTGATGCACATGACTCAGCGAGATATTATCCACCACGATATTCTCCATCTTTCCCTGGTCTACCACCTCGAAGGCCAGTCCGCTACTCCACATACAGGTGCAGTTGGAGATGGTGATATTACGGTAGCCGCCATTCGACTCGGTTCCCAGTTTGATACGTCCGCACACCCAGTTCACCTTTTCCGGCACATAGGTTCCGTCGAGGAAGGTACCCAACTTATACCCCGTCACGATACAGTTGGTGATGAGGATATGCTCGCAGAGCACCGGTTTTTTCAGGGCGTACGAGCTCTTCAGCACGATAGCGTCGTCATGGGGGGTATTCACCTTCGTATTGCTCACGGTGATATACTTACAACAGTCGATGTCGATGCCGTCGCGGTTGGTGTCTATCACCACATTATCGATCGTGCCGATCTCACATCCCGTGATGATAATGGCGAAATGTCCACCCCGAAAGATGGTGATATCACGGATGGTGATGCTCCGGCATTGTTTCAGGGCGATGGCCTTGTCACCGGTGCCGATGGATCCGCCCTGCACGTTACCGGCCCGCTCGGTGTCATGGCGTGTCAGTCCTTCACCGTCTATCACCCCATAGCCGCTAATGCTGATGTCCTGCTGTCCTTCAGCCCAGATCAACGAATTATGGAAATAGGTATGTCCTCCATCCTGATATTCGGGTGCGCCGAACACCTCACTCTCATCGTAGACCTTCATCTCTGCAGGTGCCGCCAGGATCTTGGCTCCCGGCATCAGGTGCAGGTCGATATGACTTTTCAGTCGGATACTGCCACAGAGATACACGCCCTGCGGTAGAAGAACCTGTCCGCCGCCTTGCTGGGCTGCAGCCTCGATGGCCTTGTTGATGGCGATATGGTCAAGTGCCTTGCCGTCACCCTTGGCACCATAGTCCTTCACGTTATACACCGACGAGGCCATGGCGCTCATCGAGACGGACAGGACTAACAACAATAAAAATCTCTTCATTCCTTATTCAATCGTTCTACTGACTGCAAAAATAACGATTTTCCGTCGATTATCAACAGATTACAAGCCGAATGACCGATTATCCGTCAGTGATTGACGTAAATAACACTATATATAAATACGTCTGAAAAGAAAATTATCCGTATCTTTGCAAAAAATAAAAACCATATGAGAAAACTACTATCTATTCTTTTACTGACAGTATGCGCAACTGTCACCAACGCACAGGTTACAGAGAAGGTCATCGACAACACACCCGACTCTATCGGCAAGGCTCTGATGTCACGTCCTGCACCCGGAACCACCCGTCAGGGCAACAACCCCGTACTCTTCCTGATCGGCAACTCCACCATGCGCAACGGCACCCTCGGCAATGGCAACAACGGACAGTGGGGATGGGGATATTTCTTCAACAAGTATTTCGACGGGCGACGCATCTCCGTGGAGAACCAGGCCTTGGGAGGCATGTCCACCCGCACTTTCTATACCGACCTGTGGCCCGCTGTGAGGGATGCCCTGAAGGCAGGCGACTGGGTGATCATCTCTATCGGTCATAACGACTCGGCCGACTTCTTCGATGCCAAGCGCGCCAGGGGTGTGATCCCCGGTGTTGATCCCGACACGCTGGTGACAGGCTTCAACGAGCGCAAGCACATCAACGATACCGTCTATAGCTATGGTACCTACCTGCGCAGGTATATCGATGAGATACGCAGCCGTGGGGCCTACCCTATCCTCATGTCGCTCACGCCCCGTGATGCCTGCGACGAGCGAGGACGTGTCATCCGCAAGCCGCATACCCAGTGGGCTGCCTATATCGCTGCCATCGAGGGTGTACCCTTCGTCGACCTGAATGAGATTAGCGGTCAGCAGATAGATACCTTCAGCACCTGGAAAAAGAAATACCATTTCCATGGCGACCATATCCATACCAGTCAGTTTGGAGCAGAACTGAATGCCCGCAGCGCCGCTGAGGGTCTCTTCGCCTCCCATCATCCCCTGCTCAAGCCTCTTCAGGAGATGATGATGAATGTAGTCCGCCCTATCTGCGATATTGTCCGTCAACCTGGCAAGCCCGTGGTCTTCATCACCGGCGACTCCACCGTGAAAAACAACGACAACGACGAGAATGGCATGTGGGGATGGGGCTCTCAGGCAGGACTCATCTTCGACGACACGAAGATCACGTGGAGCAACCAGGCTAAGGCGGGCCGCTCTACCCGCAGCTTTATCCGTGAGGGTCGTTGGGAGAAGGTGTACAACAGTCTGCAGCCCGGCGACTACGTACTGATCCAGTTCGGTCACAACGATATCTGTTCTGTCACCGACCCCAAGGAGCGTGGTGTCATCGCCTCCACGAAAGACACCTGTCATGTCTATAAGATGGAGAAAGACGGAAGATACGAACTGGTCTACAGTTTCGGTTGGTATCTCCGTAAGATGATCGACGATGCCCGTGAGAAGGGTGCTACACCTATCCTGTTGTCGCTCACTCCGCGTAATGAGTGGCCCGGTGGTAAGGTTGAGCGCCGCAACGACACCTATGGCAAGTGGTATCGTGAGGTCGTAGAGGCTACAGGAGTGGAATTTGTCGATGTGCACAACATCTCCGCCGATTTCCTCGACAAGAAGTTCGCCTCCAAGGATGCCGCCAAGAGTAAGAAGAGAGCGTCTAAGTACTTCAATCATGACCACACCCACACCTCCAAGGCCGGTGCTCAGATGAACGCCCGTAGCGTGGCCAAGGGATTGCGTGCTATCGGTTCGCCGCTGGCAACGTATCTGAAGAAATAGTCAGCGAAAGGTCTTTTGTGACTAAATACCACAGGAAAAGTATCATTTTCTCCTCCAAAAAGTGATACTTTTCCTTGTTTTTTATCACTTTTTTGCCATCAAATAGTGATCAAATCCTTATTGTGAGGCATTGTGGATGTGCCCCTCATCGCGGAATTGATCCGCAATGAGGGGATCACAGGGACAGGCTGTTTACTGGGGACATGGCTCTGAAGGGCACCAAGGGGTATAGGAAAGCCCTGTAAGGGCAACAGATCATAGGCGGGGGCGTGAGCCCCCGTAATATTCAGTAGAATAGTACAACCCCAGCGGGGTGACAGGTAGGGCGTATCGCTCGAGGACTTACGTGTCCAGACTATGCTGTGTCGCTCAGGGGTTACACCCCGCCGCCTATTCTGTGTCGCCCCATCGGGGCTTATATATTGGGGGGTACATCCCTCACGGGGGTTAACACCCCCGCTTATGTTCTGGCGCCCTACGGGCTACAAAATTATCAATTAGGATTTCGCAGGAGATCCCGGATCAAGTCCGGGATGAGGGGGGCAAGTCCGCACACAGGGGATAACAGGGATTTTCAAAATGTCAAAGATCGAAGAGCAATTATTCATGGTGTAATCCCCCGACTTATGCTCTGACGTCCAAAGGGGTAACTAAGTGTCTGCGCACTCTGTGGAAAGGCCTTATTCCGATCACAAAGTTACAACATCGCAGAAGGCCAATGTCAGGTTATATACGGTTATGTAAGGTTATATACGGTTATGTAAGGTTATGTAAGGTTATTTGCGGTTATGGAGCGCTGGTGGAGTGACCGTGGAATGTTGGCAGGAGATCCCGGATCAAGTCCGGGATGAGGGGATTAAGTCCGTAATGAGGGGATTACTGGGTCTGGGCCGCTACGCATACCTATCCCCGCTGTGGTAAAACATCGTTAAACAGGCACAGAGGCACGGAGTGACGGAGGCAAATCTTGCGACTGCTGAGTTACACCAGCTTAAAAAACAGGCCATTGCCAGCCTTCTAAGAGAATGAGTTTATCAGTAGATTTTGTAAAGGATTTTTCGAAATTTGTGATTTTGCGAATCACCGAATCACCAAATTTCTTCATAACTTATTCAATAACAGGTATTTACAAAAAGTGATTAGTGATTAGTGATTTGACACCCCTATACATATCTGAAAAATTTTCATTTGCGCGAACCTATTTAATAAATTATATATTATATATATATTATTATATATTAATTATTATTTTTTAATCAAGACATAGTCTTGAGTGACACATCACTATGGTATGTCAAATCACTAATCACTAATCACTTTTTATAAACACTTGATATATAATGTATTACAAAACTCTTGGTGATTTTGGTGATTTCACTTTTCCCCATTTTTTGAAAAAACAGTTTTTATTCACCGTAAAATCATTCATATATGTTAACGTATGATAATTAAATTTTAAAAAATGTTCATACTATTGCACAGTTCAATTTTTTGTTGTATATTTGCAAAACCAACAATTAATTAACTAAACAGCAAAAATGAAAAATCGTAAAGCTTATCAATCGGCGTTTCGTGGTCTCCGTATGGTCATCAGGGACTGGTTCGGTCAGAGGGTATGTCAGTTCCCCTTGGCACAGATTGTTTTGTCTCTGTGTCTCTGTCTGACCGTCCTTGTCCTGTCTGCCATCAAGGTGAGTGCCGACAATCGCGCCAGTCGACCGGGCATCACCATGAGCACCTTCCAGTTGTTGTCGATAAACGTCCGTTCCATCCGGTGCATGAAGTCCGACTGCGTATTCTCCTCCCATGCAGGGATTGGCATAATCAACCGGGTGGTTGCTCCATGTCGCTTGGATGCATCACGGATACGTTCTCCCAACGCAATCAGAGATCGTGCGTCCCCCGGAGCCTGTCTATGGATAGCATAAAAAAGCCGGGGGCGTACTGATATACACGCCCCCGGCTGTGGATGGATAGACGAAGAAACAATGCGGTATTCCCGTCTATTACTATACTTACATACTAACTATCGATCAATATCCGGGATTCTGCCAAGCCTTCTTCTCGGCATCGCTGAGGTTAGTACCATCCTCGTTCTGCAGGGTATCGATAAACTTCTGAGGGATAGGACGATACATATGACGATCCTGAACATTGGGAGCTGCCTCCGGGTTGAATGCCTTAGCACGCTTTACCAACAGCTTCGTACGAGCCAGTTCATCCCAACGGTTCCACTCACCCAACAACTCACGAGTACGCTCATTGAAGATGAAGTTCAGCATACGTTCGTAGTCACCACTGGCACCGATGGCAGTAAGGATAGCCTCATCCTCGGGTGGCAACTGCGTGTAGCTCTGGATCTGCAGGTTAGAGGCTGCCGTCGTAGAATCAATACCCGTAGAGAGATAGTAGGTGTTCTTGTGCGTCATGGTAGCATAGTATGCCTGGGTGTTCGTAAGGATCTTTCCTGACTTGTCCTTATTCTTCTTAACAGAGTTGGCAGCAGCGGTAGAGTTATCTTCCTTTCCACCATCGGCCTTCAGGAATGCCATCGAGCCATCGGTATAGTAGCTGCGGTCTTCGCCCTTCTTCCACTGTCCACGGGCACGGAGCACATTCACCGTGTTGATAGCCTCCTGGTACTTGCCTAAGCGCACCTGTGCCTCGGCCTTGACCAGATAGGTCTCACCCGTACGAGCCATGATCACATCACGGTGTGCATCGCCCTTCTCACCGGTACGTGTACCGTCGGCCGTTTTGTTGATACCGCAGAAGACATTAGATGTAGAAGGATTACCGGTATAGGTATTCAGCACATACTTACCATTCTGGAAGGCCACGAAAGCGTTGGGCACCCATTTCTTGGTAAAGGGATTCACGAAGTTGTGTGCATCACCGCCACGTCCGAAGGTACCATAGGGGTTACCATCGAATCGTCTGTCGCTCTTCTTATTGAGAATGAAGATGATACCCTCATCGCCCAGATCAGGCACCTGGTCGGCTGTGATACCATTGGTCGAGATGACATCGGCATCCTTCTTGGCAATGTTGTTCAGTCCGTAGACCGTCTTGAAGGTCTTCCACATACGGGCATCGTTCACATTGTCGAATACTGAGTAGGTGTACTCCGTAGGACGGCAGCGCTGGAAATCCATACCACCGATATACTGACCACGCTGTACCCAACCACCGGAGAAGTTGGAGAACTGCGGATCGAAGTAGTTGTACGTACGATTACCGAAACGTCCCTGAGTGGTGTTATCCTCATTGTGCTCGGCGGCCATCAGGATCTCATCAAGTTGCTCGTTGGGACAGTCAACACCGGTCCATTTAGCATACAGATCCCAGTAGTCGGGAGCTAACGGACAGGCTGCTATCACCTCATCGCAGAGAGAGATAACGCGATTCAGATCGGCATTCTTGTCGTACTTGGAAGCCCAGGAAGCGCAGCGCTCTGACTGGCGATACAACAGGGCCTTTGCCAGGAAGTGGGCAGCGGTATACTTGGTCCATGTACCATTGCCACGCCACTTATTCTTTGGCAGCATGTTATAGGCATTCTCAAGATCTTCTATGATCAGGTTCAGCGTCTCTTCCTCGCTGGCACGTGTATAGTTCTTTTTCACGTTACCGTTGGCAGGCTCTGTCTCGAGTACCACACCACCATACTGGCAGAACAGGCGGTAGTAGTTGTATCCACGCAGGAAGTGTGCCTCTCCGAGAGCCTTGTTACGTGCATCCTCATTCGTAACATTGTCGGCCTTGCTGATAATCAGGTTGGCGGTAGAGATACCGTAGTACATCTGATCCCACAGGGCAGACACAGCAGGACAGTTCTTGTTAGCTGCGCCAAGGGCCGGTGTACAGTCCAGTGGATTCAGACGGTTATCGTAGGTATTCCAAGGCTCTGAGGTAAGGTCGGCACCATTGGTAAACTCATCGCAACCATATAGCGTGATACCATATGCCCACTCGTAACCGAAGTGCCAGCGAATGTTTCCATAGAGTCCGGCAGCCATTGCCAAAGCTCCATCCTGTGTCTCAAGCAGTGCATCAGTATATTTGTGGCCGGCTTCTTCTGAGAGGAAGTCATCACCACAGGAAGTCATACCCATCAGGGTGAGCATCGACAATACACCGCAAACTATTTTGTTATTGATATATTTCATATTTTTATTGTCTTAATGTTATTACCCAATGATTAGAAATCAACCTGAACACCAACGGTTACACCACGGTTGAAGTAGGTGCGGCCGGTATCGAGATCCATGAAGTCGACAGAAGAATAGAGCATACCAAGGTTCTTACCCTGTACATACAGTTTCAGGCCATTGATACCGATATGGTTGAGCAACTTCTTATCGAAATTATATGCAAGAGAGAGGTTACGGATCTTGATGAACGATGCATCCATGAATCCGAGCAGTCCAGAATAAGGATCGCCTCCTGACTGGTTGTAGATAGGTTTCTGCCAGTCGGCACCGGTGTTGTTAGGTGTCCAATAGCTAATCTCGCGCTGCTGGTACATACCGAGCTGACCCTCACCACCCGTGCTGATGGTATAGCCGAAGCGGCCCTGCAGGTCGAGCATGAGTTCGAAGCCCTTCCAACTGATGCTGTTTGACCAACCGGCTGTGAAACGAGGATTACGATTACCGATGATCACACGGTCTTCAGCATTAATCACATAGTCGTGATTCTGGTCAACAGGACGAACATTACCGGCAGAGAACTTTGCACCCTTCTCATTGAACTTTGCCATCTCCTCGGCATCGCTCTCCTGCCACAAACCATTGGCCTCATAGCCATAGTATACAGCGATAGACTGTCCGATGAACCAGGCGTTGTTCACATCATCCTCCTTACCATTGGCCAACTCTACAATCTCATCTTTCTGCCAAGCAAAGTTCAGGTTAGAGCTCCAGATGAAATCCTTTGTCAATACCGGAGTGGTGTTCAAGGTTACCTCAACACCCCTGTTCTTGGTCTGTCCCACATTCGTCTTGATAGAAGGATAACCAGAGAGTGAAGGAATGGTCTGGTCAAGAATCAAATCATTGGTACGTGAGGTGTACAAATCGATCGTACCGCCGATGCGTCCCTTCAGGAAGCTGAAGTCGATACCCAGGTTCCACTGGGTGGTCTTCTCCCATCCAAGGTTCTTGTTAGGCATCTGGTTGGCACCAGAAGAATAGTAAGGCTCGTTGGTTACGAGAATCTGCGTATTACCCGTGCTGAACGGCATCCAATAGGAACTGATGACACCGAGTGTGCCATAAGGACCTACTGCGGCATTACCTGTGACACCCACACCGAAACGTGCTTTTAACTGATCAATCCATGAGACATCTCTCAGCCAGCTCTCCTGCTCCATACGCCAACCCAAGGCCATGGATGGGAAGAAATCCCACTTCTTACCCTCGGCAAGTACAGAGGCACCATCCCAACGGGCAGATGCGGTAAGGAGGTAACGGTCCATGAAAGAGTAGTTGACACGTGCCATGTAAGAAGATAGTTGACTGCCTGTTAACCCAGAACCGATACCCACCTTATACTGTGTGTCTGTCACGTCGACAGCGCCCAAGTTGTTCCAGAGGAAGGATGACATAGGAACCTTCTCCTCGCTGATGGAACTGGTCTCTTCTCTTGTTTTAGAGGCACTTTGCAACAATGTAATACCGATGGAGTGCTCTCCGAAGAGTTTATTATAAAGCAACATGTTATCGAGTGTCCATGCCAGTTGCTGACCGTCGCCACGACTGACGGTATTATTACCACCGGCTCGGCTGATAGAACTGCTGTCGAGGAAGTTACCATTACGAAAGTAGCGGAACTCAGGACCAAACTGTGTCTTCCACATCAGTCCCTCCAGGGGCTCATAGATCTTACCGAAATCAACCTGTGCATAGAAGCTGCCCAACAAGCGGTAGTTCTTACGTTCATCGGTAGATTTCTTCCACTCGTCAATGATAGAGTATGTATTGGTGGTTGATCCACCAGGCTGAGTAATGATATCACCATTCTCATCGTATGGCAAGGTATAGCGCAGGATAGCCTTGGCAGCACCATAGATATCTGTAGGACCAGAGCTGGTGCCATAAGCCTTTGAGTAACCATACTGCATGGTGCTCATAGATGCGTTGAAAGAGCCACCGGCCTTGAACCACTTGGTTCCCTGAATATCTACAGAAGCAGAGAAGTTATAACGCTCAAAGTCCTGTCCCTTCTGTGTTCCCTCATTACGAAGATAACCGAAAGACACGAAACCGGCTAGGTTCTTTGTACCACCGCGTGCACTGAGGTTATGCTCCTGAGTAAGACCAGTACGGGTAACCAACTCCGTCCAGTCGGTATCCGTAACCTTTGAACCGTCCCATGAACCGCCGGCCCATCCTTTCATCACATTAGCCAAAGCAGTATCGTCACCGTCGAAGAAGTTCCTATCCTGATCCTGGGTAGGCTGATCACCGGGAGTATACTTGTCGGGACTCTGGTTGTAGTATGCCCAACGACGCCAGGTAATATAGTCGCTGGCTTTCATGCCCGGACTCTTATCAACGATCTTCTCAAAAGTGAGAGAACCATTGTATGTCAGTTGTGTCTTACCCTCCTGACCGCGCTTGGTGGTCACGAGTACGACACCGTTGGCACCACGACTACCGTAGATAGCGGTAGAAGAGGCGTCTTTCAGAATATCTATACTCTCAATATCACGTGGGTTCAACGCATCAAGACTCGTAGCCTGAAGAGGAACACCGTCGACGACATAGAGCGGACCCCTACCGGCAGAGATAGAACGCTGACCACGGATGGCTATGCTACCTACCGTACCCGGACGCTCACTGGTCGTGATATCCACACCGGCAGCCTTACCCTGCAATGCTTCGAAAGCATTGTTGACAGGCTTTGAGTTCAGTTCCTTCTCACCCACACGTGTCAGGGCACCGGTAACGTCTCTCTTACGCTGTACACCGTAACCTACCACCACCACTTCGTCGAGCAACTGCTTGTCTTCCTCAAGGGTTACCTTGAAATTGGTCTTGCCTGATACAGAAATATCCTGTGTACGGAAGCCTACATACGAGAATACCAAGGTAGCATTCTCAGGCACATTGTTTAATGTGAAATTACCATCTAAGTCGGTTACCGAACCATTAGATGATCCCTTCACCATCACACTGGCACCGATAACCGGTTCACCAGTGGCATCAATCACTGTTCCTGTCACTTTCTTCTGAGCGAAAACACTTGAGGTGCAGAACACCATGAGTGCCAAGAACATCAGATGTCGGAGTAAAGAAATACCCGACACCCAGTTGTCTGTAATTTGGTTTCTTTTCATATAAATAATAGTTAGTAATAAATATATCAGTTCTTTTTAACTCTCTCACGTCAATCCCGAAAACAACCTCTCACCCAAAAACTAAGCATTGATAAAACCTAAATAACTACCTTCTAAATACCTAATTCTAACATATAACCTAACTAATCTAAAAACTCTTCACGAGCACTGAACATCTTTTTGTTGCAAAAATATAATGAATATACAACTACCATCGGTGGGTTATTCATCAAAAAACATAGAAAAATAGTTCATGACGATTTTCCCACGCAAAAAACAACGCTTTGATGAATTATCCTACTATCGGCTAAATAAACGGTTTTTGCACGTTATGGGACAATGTACAACGATTTATTTGTCAAACAGGGAAGACTATTCCGTCATAGGGGCACATCACACGATCCAGAATTTGGACTTTACGTTTTTTTTTATATATTTGCAATGATAAAAAGGAATCTTATGAAAAAAATACTATCCATACTTGTATTCTTCTGCTTATGGTTGACCGGGGCGGCACAGACGACTGTCACCGTCGACAAGCATATCGGTATAGAGAACGGACTGTCGAACAACTTCATCATCGATCTGACCATCGACAAGAGAGGGCACGTATGGGTGGCTACCGAGTCGGGACTCAACCGCGTGGCCGGGAATATCGTGACCACCTTCCACCGGCGAGATTTCTCCGAGAAGAGTTATATCAATGCCATCGGCAACGGTATCAGAGCCTTGTATTACGATGCCACCACCGACAAGATCTTCATCGGCATGGAGAACGGCATCAGTATCTATGACAACAAAAAAGCATCTTTCAAGAATATCTCCAGCGATGAAGGTCCCTTCCACTCGGGTATCAACGACATTATCCGCAAGAGTGACGGTACGGTATGGCTGTTGGCCGTCAACGGTTCTGTGTGGCAGATGGACTGTGAGACCCTACAGATGAAAGAATTGCCGATCGATGTCAGGCGCGGCATACGCTGTGGCTACGACGACGGCAACGGGCGTCTGTTCTTAGGACTAACCAGCGAAGGTTTGTCGGTGATCGATATCAACAGTGGCAAATCCAAGCACTACGCCCACCAAGAGGACATGCCTAACAGTCTGCCGGGCAATAATGTGAGATGTATCTATCAGGATGACATGAAGAATATCTGGGTGGGAACCGACCATGGCGTGGCGCTCTTCAATCCGCACAAGGAGACCTTCACGAAGGTGACACACACCAATGCCGCTATATATGATAATGTGTATAGTCTGAAGAAATTCAACGACGGACTGCTATGGGTGGCCAGCGATATGGGTGGTATCTCCTTCATCGATCCTGATCAGGCAGGGGAGCATGAGAAGAACGGGACACCCATCACCTACCATGAGAACAAAACGTTGCACCTGTCATCCACCAACACGCGTGCCCTGGATCAAGACGAGTTCGGGAATATCTGGATAGGATGTCACAGCACCGGTCTGGACTTCATCGCAGCACAGAAACCCCTCTTCCATACGATACCTTTCTTTGACGACAACAACCAACAGAAGCGTATCTATGGTCTTTCGGCCGATGCACAGGGAAATATCTGGCTGGGCGGTGAGGATGAGTTCTCCCTCTGCCGAGACGGACAGGTGATCAACACCTGGAAGATTACCGGCGGACGCCGCCGTGAGCACTCCTTCGTGATGTGTCTGTTGGCCGACCAGCAACAGAATATCTGGTTGGGCATAGAAGACGACGGCGTGGTGAAATACGACCAGAATACCCGTCAGTTCAAACGTATCGAGATCGGTTATGCCGCCCCCGATATCCGTTCGCTGGCAGAGGATCATGACGGCAGGATATGGATAGGCAGTGAGTTTGGCATCAGTTCATACAAGGACGGGGTGGTTGACCGAGAGGAGACGCTCAACAAGAAGATCGAGCATGAGCATATCTGCAGCATCCTGGAACTGAACGACGGCAGGATACTCCTCGCCACACAGGCAAAGGGTGTGTTCTTCGTCAATCCGAAGACGAAAGAGGTGCTGACGATCAGTGATAAAGACGGACTGCCCTCGTACTGCGTCAACGATGTATGCAGCGACGGACGTAACGGTATCTGGCTGGGCACCTACGAAGGACTGGCACATATCGACGATATACGTCATCCCCAGCAGATCGAGACCTATGACCACCGACAAGGACTGAAAGACAACCATATCCGCGCCCTGCAATGCGACAGATCGGGACGCGTATGGCTAAGCACCTTCACGGGAATATCGTGCTTCGATCCCATCAAGAAACGATTCTACAACTACAGTCATACCGACAACCTCCCATCGGGCAGTTTTATCAGTGGTTCGTGTGCCACGGCATCCGATGGCACGATGTTCTTCGCATCACCCAATGGTGTGTGCTTCTTCAATCCCCAGATGTTGAGTCACGAACAGAAAGTGTCGGAGGTGCAGATCGTAGGACTGGAGGCATACAACCCCGCAGGTGAGGATACGGAGATACAGCACCTGGTGCCCAACGACAAAGGGTATGTCTATACCACGTATAAGCAGAACACCCTGCATATCACCTTCGGTGTGAAGGACTTCTCACAGTCGGGAAGAGTGGAATACTCCTACCTGATGAAAGGACTCAACGACGAATGGTATTATATCGACAATGATGATGACGTGGTGTTCCGCGGACTGCGCCCCGGCAACTACACCTTCATCCTCAGGGCAAAGCTAAAGAGTCAAGACTGGGAAGATGCCTCCACCACGGAGATCAATATCCGTATCAAACCGCCATTCTGGCGCACGTGGTGGGCTTACCTTCTATACATCCTCGTGTTAGGAGCCATCGTGTGGTTCCTGACGGATATCTACAAGAGAAAACTGCATCTGGAGAACACTCTCGAACTGGAGAAGCGTGACAACATGCAGAAAGAGGAGTTGAACGAGGAGCGTCTGCGCTTTTTCACCAATATCACCCACGAGTTGCGCACACCACTCACGCTCATCTTGGGTCCGCTGGAGGATCTGATCAACGACCGGCAACTGTCTGACAACTACCATAAGAAGCTGGAGGTGATCAACAAGAATGCCGGACGACTGCGCGACCTCATCAACCAGATATTGGAGTTCCGCAAGACAGAGACACAGAACCGTCAGCTTACCGTGGCGAAGGGTGACTTAGGAGCATTGGTCAACGAGATCGGTCAGTTCTACAAACAACTGAACCGCAACCCGCATGTGGCTGTGAATATCCATATCAGCGATGATGTGCCACCCGTATACTTCGACTCGGAGGTGATCACCTCCATCATCAACAACCTCATGTCGAACGCCGTCAAATATACGGAAGAAGGATTTATCAACCTGTCACTCACCCAGGATCAGCAGCAACAACAGACAGTCATCACCGTGGAAGACTCAGGCTATGGCATCGATCCCGCCTCCCTACCCTATATCTTCGACCGGTATTACCAGGTAAAAGGGGAACATCAGGCATCAGGCACCGGCATCGGACTGGCACTCGTGAAGTCATTAGCCGATCTGCATCAGGGTACGCTGTCGGTAGACAGTCGTCTGGGTGAAGGTGCGAAATTCACCTTCTCTATTCTAACAGACAACACTTATCCTAATGCCCTGCACAAGGAAGACCCGGAAGAAGACGACAAACAAGAAACGGATATGCTGGAGGTGATCGAGACGGATACCGACCAGCGCCCCGTACTGCTGGTCGTAGAAGACAACAGTGATATCCGACAGTATATCGCCAACTCCCTGGGAGATGATTTCCAGATACTGCAGGCTGCCGACGGAGCGGAAGGACTGGATCTCGCACACGTCAACATTCCAGATATCATCGTGAGCGACATCATGATGCCCAAGATGAATGGTATAGAGCTGACGCGGAAATTGAAAGACGATATCAACACCAGTCATATCCCCATCATCCTACTGACGGCTAAAGACACGGTGGATGACAAACTGGAGGGTTATGAGAGCGGAGCCGACTCATATATCACCAAACCATTCAGTTCACGACTGTTGCAGAGTCGTATCAACAACCTGTTGGCCAACCGCCGAAGACTGTCGGAGATTATCCTGAACAGGAAACCAGATACCATTACGTCAGAACCCTCACAGTCGTATGTGGCGGATGATGAACCGCACCTGAGTCGTCTTGACCGTGAGTTCATCGAGAAGATGAACCGTGTCATCCAGGAGCATATCGACACGGAGAATCTTGACATGGCTTTTATGACAGACAAGATGGCGATGAGTCATTCCACCTTCTACCGGAAGGTGAAAGCTCTTACCGGCATGACGGCCAAGGAGTATATCCGCAAGATTCGTCTGCAACGGTGCGCAGAACTGCTTGCCAGTGGCGACTACAACGTCTCTGAGGCCGCCAGCATGATTGGTTTCAACGACCTCGGTCATTTCCGTGAGGTATTCAAGAAAGAGTTCGGCGTGGCACCCTCTGAATACTCCAAGAGGAATGGATAATGGTTTAGGGTTTAGAGTTTAGAGTTTAGAGCCCTTTAGGGCGATACAGAATAGGCGGGGGTGTGAACCCCCGTTATATTCGGTAGAATAACGAAACCCCAACGGGGTGGCAGATTTATTGTGTCGCTCGGGGACTTACGTGCCCCGCCTATGTTGTGTCGCCCCGATGGGGCTTATATATTGGGGGGAATATCCCCCACGGGGGTTGACACCCCCGCCTATGCTCTGGCGCCCCTTCGGGGCTTTTGCATCAGCAAGTAACATACTTGCGAATGTTGAAAATTGATAATTAGCGGAACAGCGAGCCGTGAGATATAACCTCATTGCGGACTTAATCCCTCATCCCGGACTTGATCCGGGATCTCCTGCGGAGAAATTAAAACACAGAGATACTGAGGTACGGAGATAATAAAAATAATCCTCTGTCACTCTGTGCCTCTGTGTTGAAATAAGATAATAATGGAAAATGAGGGGAGCAGCGATAAAACCTCTTTGCGGACTTGATCCCCTCATCCCGGACTTGATCCGGGATCTCCTGCGGATAACACGAATGAGATTCCGGCTCGGTGGCCGGAATGAGAAGGCAATTAATAATTGATAATAAAAGTAAGATGACAACAATAAGAAGAGTTTGTTCAACAATTCTGTTTCTCATGATCTGCCAGGTAGGTATCCTGGCAAAGAGTCAATTGGTATGGTTTGATGGCAAGAACCCCATCAGTTATACCCTCAATACAAAGACAGACCCTGTGGTAAAGATTGCCATGGAGATGTTTTGCGACGACATGCGTCAGGTAACAGGCATGACACCCCAGAGCAAATCCAAGGGCACGATACAGATAACCCAACAAGATCGGTTTGCCGCCCACCAGAAAGACGGTTTTGAGATCTTTATCAAGAAAGGTAAGATCCATGTCATAGGATATGGCGGACGAGGGACGGCCTACGGCATCCTCGAACTGTCGAGACTCACTGGTGTATCACCGTGGATATGGTGGGGCGACATCGTACCCGAGAAGAAAGAGCGGCTCACCTTATCTTCGGATTACCATACCGAACAATATCCCAGTGTGGAATACCGTGGTATCTTTATCAACGATGAGGATTGGTCGATACGTCCATGGAGTCATAAGACCTTTGAGAAAGGCGTGGAAGGACAGATCGGCATACAGACTTATAAGAAAATCTTCCAACTGCTGTTGCGTCTGCGTGGCAATACGATATGGCCCGCCATGCATGAGGGCACCGTCGCCTTCTTCAAGGTAAAGGGAGCCAAGGAGATGGCCGACTCATGTGGTATTGTGGTGGGCACCTCCCATTGTGAGCCTCTGCTACGTAATAATGTAGGGGAATGGGATCAAGCAACCATGGGAAGGTTCAACTATAAGACCAACCGTCAACAAGTGCATGACTACTGGACGGAGAGACTGAAGGAGGTCGCCGACAGCCACAAATACTTCTTCACTATCGGCATGCGCGGCATTCACGACAGTTCGATGGAGGGATATACCACACCGACAGAGAAATTCGAAGGTTTGCAACAGGTCATCGATGATCAGCAACGACTACTGCGCCAGTACGTGGGCGATCCTTCAACACTCGCGCAGATGTTTGTGCCGTATAAGGAGGTGCTGCAACTCTATGAGATGGGACTAAAGGTGCCCGAATACGTTACCCTGATGTGGTGTGACGACAACTATGGATATATCACCCGTTTCTCTGACAAACAAGAACAGTTACGCAAGGGCGGTGGCGGTGTCTATTATCATCTGAGTTATTGGGGAAGACCACACGACTACCTGTGGTTGACCACCACCCAACCCGGACTTATCTACAACGAGATGCGTCAGGCATACGACCACCAGGTGAGGAAGATATGGATTGCCAACGTGCACGACCCGAAGGTGGCCGGCTACGATCTGGAACTGTTCCTCGATATGGCATGGGATATAAATAGTGTCAGTGCCACAACGCTTAACAACCACTACAAGAACTGGCTCTGCAGACAGTTCGGCAAGGAGGTAGGTACACAGATCTTCCCTGCCATGCACCGTTTCTACCAGTTGTGTGCCGAGCGCCGTCCGGAGTTTACAGGATTCACCCAGGTAGAACTCGACAAGAAGAAGTACCACCGGGGCTTATCCCCTGTAACGACAGTGGGATGGGATCGTCATGAAGCCAGCAAACGGCTGTCTGCCTTCCAGAATATCAAGAGCACAGTCATGGATCAACTTCCACAGGTAAGACCCGAACTGAGCGACGCCTATTTCGCCGCTATCCTCTACCCAGTCATGGCTACCGATGCGATGAACCGCAAGATCTTAGGGGATTCCCTTGAAAGTCATCAGGCTTATGAAGAGATACAAGCGTTAACCGCAAGATACGGTAAACTGAAGGATGGTAAGTGGCGATATCTCATGGATGCATCACCCCGAAATCTGCCTGTTTATGAAGATGTGCATGCCACCCTCTCGCCCGACAAGCCACAACCCTTGTTCGTCAAGGATGCATCCTCTTTTAATCAAGCATCGCAAGGAGCCTACAGCATCCAGATGCTCGGTCATTCGATGAATGCCGTCTCACTGCCTAAGGGAGACTTGCTGACGTATTCTTTCCATATCGATACAGCAGGAAAATATACCCTGCAGACAAGGATGATCCCCACTCATGCCGTAGATGCCGGTGATATCCGTTATAGTGTCAGTATTGATGGTGGCAAGCCGACGGTCTACACCCTAAAAGAACCCTTCCGCTCGGAGCAATGGAAACAGAATGTGCTCCGTTGTCAAGCCATCAGGAATCTCGAGACATCACTCTCTGCAGGCTATCATACCCTTACCATTCAGGCACTCGATGAACATATCCTCATCGATCAATGGGCACTGTATCTTAACAGGTAAGTATCATACTGCGTCTTAAAGGGAGCGAATGGCGCAGCAACCTTAGTCGGATGAACAAAGAGTTGACGACATATCTCAGGCATGGCATCCACATCTACTAGGTACATCTTAAAACGCCCATGCAGGGTACCTGTATTACGAGAGATCACAGGGAAGGCCGTGCGGGCAAACTTCGGTCCTTGACCGGATACCGCCACATTAACACTCACAACGACACCTCTGTCGGTCTGCTCAAAATTAACATTCAGACTGTCACCCACCAGGAGCAGACCCTTGCCATTACTACCAGAGAAGAGTGCGGCATCTACACCCATGCGGTTACCCTCGAAATACAAGTCATCCATCTGTTTACTCCAGAAACCATAGCGGTTAGCCTGTCTTCTTCCGGGATAAGAAGCGAAAGGACCTTGCCCGATCCACTGCACACGGTCGATCTGCTGATCCAACAAGAAGGCAATGCCCAACTCCGACAAGAACACATCCGTCGTATCGGGAGTCAACGTGAAGTCGATGACAGTTGCATCATGGTCATTCTCTATACGCACATCAGTCTTTACATACGGATTATCCAACGGTTGGAGATACTTATCGATACGCTTGTCGGCTACCTTGAGGCGTTCTGCCATCGTCTCCTTACGACCGACACGCACAAGAGGACCTTCCTTTATTATATGCATAGGATCGCCTTTCCCTACCCACTGTTTCTCGGGATTGTTCAACACAAAACTCTGATGCAGGAAGGTATGACCATGGTTGTCGCTGATATCAAACTGTAAGAGTGAGAGGTCTTTCTGACGAGGAAGATTAATCTCATAAAAGCCCTGTGAACGAGGAGGACATTCCGGAGTGAAGGCACCCCTGAGCACGGTATCTCTGTTGTTGGTGAGATACCAATGGAAGATCACGTGATCTTTCAGATTCACGAAGTCATAACGGTTATGGATCTTCAGTCTTACCGCCTCAGCCATCGTCTCTATGGATGCGACGAAAGCCCGGGCGTAGTTGTGCTGCAGTTCGTAGTAGTTAGGCAATGGTGTACGGTCGGCATACAACAATCCGTCGGTGCCCTTGTTGCCACACATTTCAAAACCTGAACTGTCTGTCGTAAAGACACGCTCCTCATATCCGTATCGTTTGACATTAGCAGATTCTTCACTCTTCACTCTTAACTCTTCACTTTTAAATGGCATGCCTTGGTCGACCCACTCCCAGACAGAGCCACCGGCAATACATGGGGTACGTTCGATAATCTCCCACTGACGGTCATGATCCTCAAAAGAGATACCTAACGTATGACAGTATTCGGTGAAGATCACCGGTCGGTCGGCCCGCTGGTAGAAATCGGCAATCTGACCGGTGGTAGGATAATGGGGAGCATAGACATCCGCCACCTTCGGGAAATCATAATTAAACTTACGGAAATACGAACCTACCTGCGGATAACAGATAGGGCGAGAAGCATCTAATTGTGCTTTGACATAATCACCGAGTCGGATACAGATATCTGTCAGTGGGTTTTCATTTCCTATACTCCAGATGATCACCGAGGCATGGTTCTTATCCCTGCGGATGGTAGCCTGTGCCCGTTGTTGGAGCACGGGATAGAAGGAGTTGTCAGAAAGGTTCTTGTCACCAAACCCGAAAGGCACCTCATCGATGACATAGAAGCCCAGTGAGTCGGCCAACTCATAAAAGCGCGGTTCACGAGGATAATGAGAGGTACGGATATAGTTGACAGAGGCTTCCTTCATCAGTTGCATGTCTCTCTTGGTCAAATCCTCACTGATCACCTTTACCGTCTTAGGATCGGTAGCATGACACGTCACGCCACGCAGCTTGACAGGACTACCATTGAGTTTCAGGATATTCCCCTCAACGGTAACTTCACGGAAGCCGAACCTATGCTCAAATGTCTGCAGTACCTGTCCTTTCTGCAACAGTGTCGTGCGTAAGGTATAGAGATAAGGTGTCTCGGCAGTCCACAGATGGGGATGATCTACTTTATCTGTCCCTACAACCTTCCCATTCCGGTCTATGATCTCATGTCTGATGCTTGTCGTCTTGGTAGGATTTGCTATGGATGTTTTCACGTTGACCTCCCCACTATTACGTGTATGGATGGTAAGATCCTTCAGATGCGTGTGTGGCACGGCCATCAGGGTGACATCACGAAAGATTCCATTGGGTGCCCAGTCGTCGTTGCAATCGAAATCACTGCCACGATGCTTTGAGATCACCCGCATAGCCAGTTGCTGACGGTCTTTATTATTATTGAGATAATCGGTAATGTCGAAGAGAGCAGTGTTATAAGCAGAATGCCATGAACCTACCTTCTTGTCATTGATCCACAGGTCATACCCATAAAGCACACCATCGAAGCGGATAATGATCCGTTGACCTTTCCACTGACGGGGAACGACAAAGGAGGTGCGGTAATAACCGGTTAACGAATCGGGATAATCATATCTTGGTTGACAGAAACCGTAAGTTTCCCAACAACCGGGTACAGGGATTGTTCCCCATGAAGGATCGGTAACAGGCACTGTCGTATCGTTAGTGATACCTTTTACAACTTTTAATTGCCACTCACCATTTAGTGAGATCTTCATGGAGGGATCGGTGACTGGGAGCACACCATGAAAGGCATCGACCACCTGGGCACAGAGCGGTGTCATTACACATACCACAACGAATAAAGTCAGCAAGATCTTTCTCATATATATTTGTTTTTCAATATAGACAGGGACTGGCACCCCCTTACAGGAGAGCCAGTCCCCGAGTCTGTTCTATAGTTTACGATATCTCAAATCGATTTTGGTGTATTTCCTTTCTTTCTGGTTGTTCCAGTGTTCGAAGAGACCGAGAGGCTGATCAAGCACCTTGCCGTCTTGACGATAGACCGTGCCACTGGGCACATGAGGAATAGTTGCAGCCTCACGCAGGTATTCATCACAATAGTTCATACTCTCAAACTCAGGCCACTCGCCGATCAGGATATCCATGCCTACCGCATCACAGGCTACCTCATCCTGCGATACGATCAATGAACAGGCCCAATCGCCGTTGAAGGGTTCTTTCTGCCATTTAGGAGCAGGAGCACCGTTCACATCACGTGAGCCATAAGTGCCGTCGATAATAAAGAGCAGCGTCTTCTGTCCCAGATGCTTATGGGCCATGAAATCCACGAACGTCTTATAACCTGGTTTTCCTTGGCGCTTGTCCTGACTGATGTTGTTATGTGCATTCCTCCGCCAGATCAGGTTGATGTCGGTAGCACCATACCAGTTTTTAGATGTCAGCGTCACACCAGGCCCACTGTGCGTCTTCAGTAGTGCGGAATTGATGAGGTAATCGGCATCGACGATACATTTTGCCAATCCACGTGCCATCTTCCCGTTATCCACAGAATAAGTAATCTGCTCTGGGTAATATTCGCATTTCTCACGACCATCGCCACCGATATTATCAATGAAACGGACATTCGGGAACTCACGATGTACCTTATTATATATACTGTCGGTGATGGCACGACTGGGTTCACATAGGATGATATCCTGCTGACGGATACCACCCTCATTAACCATTGAGCGCACCAATGCCAGTGTTACAAAGGGAGAAGAGTTGAGTTCTATCGTGTCGTGGTGGGTGATCGCATTGTTCATATTCAGTTTGATCGCTATCGTCTCCCCTTTCCTATAACCCCGATTTCCCTTGCCGTGTGTCTTGTTGAAATGTTTGAAGAGTTGTTTCCATGCCTCCTTGGCTGTTGACTTACCCGTCAGTTGGATAACAGCCTCACGTACCATCGCATCGGCCTTTTGCTGATCATTCCACCGATCTTCCATCCAAAGTCCAGTCCTACCATCCCACGTCGCCACACCTGGATTATGTATCCATGCCACACGTCCTGGGAAGATACCCTTACCTACACCTAACGGTTGGTTTGGGCCAACAAACAACTTCGGAGACTTGGGATTGAACTCACCAAAGAACAGTCGGTTACGGTCTATAGGAGCATCGAGTGGCTGAATCGTTGTGGATGGTCCTAAGTCAGGATTCTTCCAAGAACACAGTTGCCACACCACCTTTCCCTCTTTGTCAATCTCTATCGCCTGTAGAGGTGCGTGTGCAGTATCCATTGGAGTCTTCGACCACTCATTATACCAGTTATTGATGAGATGATGACCGTTCTTCAGTCGTACGGTCTTCTGCGGTTGTGTAATCCCGTAATCGGTTGTATTGATCTCCCAGACAGTCTTACCCATACGTGTAATCTCCTGGATATGTCCTTTCCTACCTGTTATCAGCAGGTTACCCTTAGGCAACTCCTGCACCGACCAAGGAAGGAATCCATCCCAATGGTCAATCTCTTTGCCATCGCTATTATACTCATGGATACAGCCCAGTCCCATATTCGCAATCAACAACGTTCCCCGGGATGTCAGTCGGGCATTACGGAACTGTCCATGGACAGATCCCTTTTCTGAGACAGGAACTGTGAACTCCCTGACAATCCGCAGAGATGGTATCTCCATCACCACTACTTTGGCGGGTTTACCATTTTGAACAAACACCACATGCGACTTACCTATGGGTTGTATGGTATGTATCTCTGTACCTTCCGGTGCCTCATAGTGCCACACCGTCTTATTGTCTTGTGTCACCTCTGCAATACCATATTGGTGTGCCAACAAGATATGTCCGTCGGTCATGAGGATGGCATCACTGATCTCTCCCTTTCTGAGTTGATCCTGATATTGCCAAGCCACCTGTCCTTCTCTGACGATAAACATCCTTCGTCGTTTACTCTGTCCGGCATAAAAGAAATCATGACGGTTAAGACTATTGTCTATGCTTTGTGCATGAGCGAATGTCGTCAAAGCGAATAAAAAGATTAAAAGCAATGATTTTTTCATACATTTAAGTGGTTATGTTGATACATGGTCTTCTGTTTGCAAAATTATAATAATCTTGTCAGATACATAAGGGATTTATTCGTCAAAATAAGGATAGTTTTCGGGCAACAGACAAATAAGTCTGTTTTCCACATGCCTAATATCATTTTTATTTGTATATTTGTATCATGAAAAAAGAAACTATTATGATACTAACAAATCGATTAAAACTAATCATTGCATTTTTACTATGCGTATCCGCCGTCATGCCGGCCCAACCACGGTATAGCGAGCAGGATATCTGCAAATGGAACCTCGACAGAGGGGTGGTAGCCATACGACAGGGAAAACAGGTATGCATCAGTTGGCGTACACTGAAATCCGATCGTATAGGTGAACCTTTCTCCGTTTTCAGGAACGGGAAGAGGATCAGTAAGCGTGCCCTAAAAGATGGCGGCACCTTCTTCATCGACAGTCATCCACTGGCGACAGATGCTGTCTATGAAGTGAGAGGGGGCGGTAAAGACGGCCGTTATACGCTGAGGAAAGATGCTCCAGACAGCTATATCCCCGTCAAACTGCAGCAGCCTGAAGGAGGAAAGACACCTGATGGCAGATCGTTCACCTATTCTGCCAATGATGCCTCTGCTGCCGATGTGGATGGTGACGGTCAATATGAGATCATCTTGAAATGGGATCCCTCTAATGCACACGATAACGCACACGATGGATTTACGGGTCCTACCCTCTTCGATTGCTATCGTCTTGACGGCACATTGCTCTGGCGTATCAATATGGGCATTAACATCCGATCGGGGGCTCACTACGTGCCTTTCATCGTTTACGATCTGGATGGTGACGGCAAAGCGGAGTTTATCGTTCGTACTGCCGATGGAACGACAGACAGCAAGGGGAACGTCATCGGTGATGCCAATGTTGATTATCGTCACAGACCGCAGACCGACGCACCTAATCCTTCACCAGAGAGAGAATGGTCGAAGTATAACCAGACTGGACGCCCTATGACGGGAAGGATACTCACCGGACCAGAATATATCACGGTGTTCAATGGTCTGACTGGTGAGGCAATGGACAGCAAACCCTATATTCCCCAGAGAGGAAACCCCATGGATTGGGGTGATCAGTATGCCAACCGCTCTGACCGTATGCTGGCTGCTGTGGGATACCTCGACGGGAAGCATGCTTCAGCGATCTTCTGCAGAGGATATTACACCCGTACGGTATTAGCTGCTTGGGATTGGAATGGCAAAGAACTGAAGTCAAGATGGGTGTTTGACACGAACATGCCCGAGTGGAGCAAATATGCCGGACAAGGGAACCATAACTTAAGAGTGGCTGATGTTGACGGCGATGGCTATGATGAGATAACCTATGGATCGATGGCCGTTGACCATGATGGCAAAGGACTCTACAATACCGGTATGGGGCATGGGGATGCCATGCATCTGATGGCCTTCGACCCCAATACTGAAGAACTGCAGGTATGGGACTGTCATGAGAATCGTCGTGACGGCTCTGACTTCAGGAATGCACGAACAGGTAAAGTCATCTTCCAGATTCCCAGTAAGAGTGATGTGGGACGTGCCATGGCAGCGGATATCGACCCTACCAATCCCGGTGTAGAGATGTGGAGCAGCGATAGTCATGGTATCCGGAATATCAAAGGGGAAGTGATCTATAGCGCACAGGATCCTGAAGATCCGCAACATCAGCAACACCTGAAGCTCAACGGCAGACATCTCTCCGTAAACTTCGGTATCTGGTGGGATGGTGATCTGCTGCGAGAACTGCTCGATCATGAGACGGTTAGCAAATACGACTGGAAAAACCATACCATCAACGATATCGTGAAGTTTAAAGGCGTGGTGTTCAACAACGGTTCAAAATCCAATCCCTGTCTTGCCGCTGATATCCTCGGTGACTGGCGTGAGGAAGTGATCGCCAGGACACCCGACAATAGTGAACTGCGCATCTATGTGTCGCCCATCCCCACTCAATACCGCATCAACAGTCTGATGGAAGATATCCCCTACCGTCTGTCAACGGCTGCACAGAATGTGGGATATAACCAACCGTCTGAGCCGGGCTTCTACTTAGGACCCGATAAGACGGTTCATCCTTTCTTGAAATAAAAACAATTACCCATTTATAAAAAATGAAAATGAACAAGATATTAATTCCCTTATTCCTGCTGTTACCCTTTACGGCAGAGGCACAACAAGTTAACGATAACAACACCCCTCTACACTTGTTGAAGCCACAGTATGCACACCCATACGGCATCCCTACAGCCACAGAGGTGAAACAAACCATCGACAGGGTATTGCGATATGTTGATAGTGAGACACCGGCACAACTGATCGATAAGAAGTCGGGTAAGATCGTAAGCAAACTTACAGATATCAACAAAGACACACAGTTGAAGCAGGGCGGTTTCCGACTTACCAGTTATGAGTGGGGAGTTACCTACTCGGCCATGCTCGCTGCCTATGAGGCAACTGCCGATAAGGCTTACCTGGACTATGTCAACAGCCGTCATCTGTTTCTTGCAGAGATAGCGCCCTATTTCCAGAAGATCTATCAGAAAGACAAAACTATTGATGGGAATATCCGCAGGGTGATCGACCCGCATGCACTTGATGATGCCGGTGCTATCTGCACATCGATGATCAAAGCCCTGCTCAAAAACGCATCCTTACCGCTTCGTCCACTCATCGACAACTATAGCGACTATGTTATTAATAAGGAATATCGTCTGAGCGATGGCACCTTTGCCCGTCTGCGTCCACAGAAGAACTCCGTATGGCTTGATGATATGTTCATGGGCATCCCTACCTTAGCCTATATGGGTAAGTTGACTGGTAATAAGGAGTATTACGACATGGCGACACGACAGATCATACAGTTTGCCAACAAGATGTTCGTACCAGAGACAGGACTCTTCCGACACGGATGGGTGGAAGACATGCACCCACACCCCGCCTTCTACTGGGGAAGAGCTAACGGATGGGCAATCCTCACCCTTTGTGAGGTACTCGATGTACTGCCCCAAGAGCATCCCAACAGAGCCTATATCCTCAACCTGCTGAAGCAGCATGCTGAAGGACTGGCCAAACGACAGCATCATGATGGTTTCTGGCATCAGTTGCTCGACCGTAATGATACCTATCTGGAGGCATCAGCCACGGCTATCTACACCTATTGTCTGGCTCATGGCATCAACAAGGGATGGATCGATGCCAAGGCATTCGGACCCATTGCCTTGTCGGGATGGCAGGCCGTCGCCTCATCCATCAATGAGAAAGGACAAGTGGAGAATGTCTGTGTAGGAACAGGTATGGGCTTTGATGCCGCCTTCTATGCCTACCGTCCAGTACATGTCATGGCTGCCCACGGTTATGGCCCTGCTATATGGGCTGGCGCAGAGATCATCAACCTGTTGAAACAGCAGCATCCGAAGTTGAACGACAGTGCTGTACAGTTCTACGATGAAGAGGTAAACACCGACAAACCTATCTTTAATTATGATGGCAGCATCCGATTCTGACACGGCTTTCTCTCCATCATACATAGGTAAATCATTCAAAAAAACGATAGAACAACAAATATCATCACCGTTTAAAGAATAATCCGTACATTTGTACGGAAAAAATAAAGGACAAAGAACATGAAGAAAACTATCCTAACAATTGCTGTCTTGCTCATGACCATCACGGTTTGCGGACAAGAGAACAAAGCACAAGACATCATGAAGACATTACGCTTGGTCAACGACTATTTCATGGCTAAGTATAACGATCCCACATTGCCTACCAATGTGAACAAAATCCGTCCGTCATCCCTATGGACACGAGCCGTCTACTACGAAGGACTGATGGCCCTCTACGGGATTGACGCAGACAAACGCTATATCGACTACACCGACCGCTGGGCCTCTTTCCATCAGTGGACACCGAGGAATGGCATCAAGACCAACGATGCCGATGACCAGTGCTGCGGACAGACGTACATGGAGCGTTTTATGCAGAGTGGTGGTAAGGAGAAGATCAGTCATGTATTAGAGAATCTCGATCATCAGATGGTGTCGAAGAACCCGAAGGTTGACAATGAGCTGTACGGTTGGTGGACGTGGATTGATGCCATACAGATGGCCATGCCCCTCTATATGCAGGCCTATAAGGTGACCGGCGACCGTAAATATGCCGACCATGCCATGAAGATGTACCGTTGGAGTCGTAACACTTTGGCTGGCGGACTGTTCAATACACAGGAAGGACTATGGTGGCGTGATGCCGACTATGTGGCTCCCTATAAGACACCCGATGGCAAGAACTGCTATTGGAGCCGTGGTAACGGTTGGGTGTATGCCGCTCTGGTACGTTGCATGAACTACCTATCTCCCAAAGACAAGTATTATAAAGAACTGAAGAAAGACTTCCTCCTGATGAGCAAGGTGATCAAGACTTGTCAGCGTCAGGAGGATGGTTTGTGGAATCCGAGTATGGTATCCTATGCCGATTACGGTGGCAAGGAACTTACAGGTACGGCACTCTTCCTCTATGGCATGGCCTGGGGTATCCAGAAAGGTTTCCTCAAGGGAAAGGAGTATATGCCTGCCTGCGACAAGGCTTGGGAAGGAATGATACGCGACTGTGTGCACCGTGACGGATTCCTCGGATGGGTGCAGGGAACTGGCAAAGATCCTTCTGCCGGACAACCCTTATCATACGACAAAGTTCCTGACTTCGAAGACTATGGCACAGGCTGCTTCCTGCTCGGAGGAACAGAATACTATAAGTTAAGAGTGAAGAGTGAAGAGTGAAGAATAAGCCCCTCCCTTTCCCTCCCCGAGAGGGAGGGAAAAAAGCCCCATAGGGGCGAAAGAGCATAGGCGGGGTGCGTAAGCCCCCGTGAAGAGTGAAGAATAAGCCCCTCCCTATCCCTCCCCGAGAGGGAGGGGAAAAAGCCCCGT
>OCTW011598481.1_pt1 | contig 33111 bp, 40 predicted proteins | sample 1539671 | NCBI WGS metagenome assembly OCTW01 (sample SAMN02144230, study PRJEB22623) | gut metagenome | biome: sheep rumen | host: Ovis aries | place: New Zealand | reverse complement strand
AGATTCTGAAATTGTGGCACCCATCGCGAAGTATGACAGCCAGCCAGGAGGCGGAACATCCGAGCTGAGCACTGTGGAAGCAGCAGCCGCCCGCAGGGAAAAAGTCACGGATATGATTATCAAGAACAAGGAAAGCATACGGAACATTGAGCGGATAATTCGCAAGGTGGATAGAGCCATCGAGGAATTAAAGCCGGATGATAGATTCTTGATAAAGGGCCATTTCATCGAGCATAAAAGCTGGGGAGAGCTGAGCGCTGAAAAGTTCTTTACTGAAAAATGGGCCCGCGAAAGGTCACGGAAAGCAATCAAGAAAATGGCCTTCATGATGTTCGGGGATAAGGCACTTCCAAGACAACAAAATTTATTCATATTTTACGAATGAGGCAGGGATTTTGCTCCCTGCCTTTTTTATGTGGATAATGTGGGTAATTCTGTGGAAAACTCCGAGTAATAAAATCATGGCATTTCTGCGGCTAAAGCTGTTTATTTTTATTTGATTTTTGGGGATAAAAACATGGACCATCTGGTGCGGTTTTTATCTGATTTATGTGCGATAATGGTAACATCGAAAAACGAAGGACAGAGGCAAAAGGTCAAGGCGAAAGCTAAGGCCTTTTTCTTATGTGCAGGCACTGGAAGGAGGTGGCGGACGATGTGAAAAAAGAAAATAAGCTGACAGCTAAGCAAGAGGCGTTTGTCAATTATTATATTGAGACTGGAAACGCTTGTGAGGCGGCACGAAGGGCAGGGTATAAGCAGGGGAGCGTGAAGGATGCTCCAAACTGGCTCAACCCCAAAAAACCCCAATATAAAAGGCGGTTAGCTGAAACCATCGCAGCCAAGATGAAGGAACGGGAAAAGCCGAGCATTGCCAAGGCCGACGAAATCCTTTCTTTCTTCACCAGTGTTCTTCGAGGCGAGGTCAAGGATGAGCAGATTGTGGTCCTGGGAACAGGCGAAGGCAGGAGCAGGGCGGTAAAGATGGAGACAAGAGTTTCCACCAAAGACCGAGTGAAGGCCGGGGAGCAGCTTCTCAAACGCTACCCTGCTGATTTGGATAAGCAGGAGCAGAAAGCCCGCATCGCTAAGCTGGAGGCATCGCTCAAGGCCATGGAACAGGAAAATGCTGCTGCCGATGATGATGTGGTGATTGTCGATGATTGGATGTGTGACGATGAAAAATAGAATTCACATCCCTGACATTGTGGCTCCCCATTTCAAGGAGCTCCACATCGACATTCAGAAACATGGCCATACATTCTATTGGGAAGAAGGCGGCCGAGGCTCCACGAAATCATCCCATATCAGCGTGGAAATCCCATTGCTCCTGCTCAAGCATCCAACCTGTCACGCTGTTATCCTGCGCAAAGTCGGGAATACCATCAAAAACAGCGTATACCCGCAGATGCAGTGGGCCATTGACAAGCTAGGCTTAACGAGCAAGTTCAAATTCAAAACAAGCCCTCACGAAATCACCTACAAAAAGACAGGTCAGAAAATCCTGTTCTTTGGCGTAGATGACCCGCAGAAAATCAAGTCGATAAAACTGCCTTTTGGCTATATCGGGATTTGCTGGTGTGAGGAGCTTGACCAGTTCGATGGCATGGAGGAAATACGAAACCTCAATCAGTCGCTTTTGCGTGGTGGCGATACATACTGGTGGTTTGGTTCCTTCAACCCGCCCAAGAGCCAAAACAATTGGGTAAATGAGGAGAAACTGCTGGAAGATGCCGACCGGCTTATCCATCACTCAGATTATCGAGGCGTACCAGTCGAATGGCTAGGGCAGCGTTTCATCGATGAAGCGGAAAAGCTCAAAGCCAAGAACCTGCGCAGTTATGAGCATGAATATCTGGGGAAAGTTACCGGCACCGGTGGAGCAGTCTTTGAGAATGTCGAAGATATGGAAATGACCGACGAGCAGATAAGCCAATTCGACCGGCTCTATTATGGCCTTGATTATGGCTTTGCCGTTGACCCGCTGGCATTCCTCTGCATTTACTACGATTCAAGGCGTGAAGATATTTATATCTTCGATGAGATTTACCAGCAAAAGCTGACAAACAAGCGGGCTGTGGAGCTCATCAAGCCGAAGGCAGAGTTTAGGCGGATAATTGGCGATTCTGCAGAGCCGAAATCAATCGCTGAAATGCGAGAGCTGGGGCTTAACATCACAGGAGCACGGAAAGGCCCCGATTCGGTTGATTATGGCATGAAGTGGCTGCAGGGCAGAGCTCACATCTACATTGACAAGCGCCGATGCCCGAACACATACAAAGAATTCGTCATGTATGAGTACGAGCGGAACCGCCAAGGGCAGTTTATATCTGCCTATCCCGATGTAAATAACCATGCAATAGACTCCTGCCGGTATGGGCTGAGTGAAGCCATGAGGGCAGGAGGCATGAAGATATTCCGATAAGGAGGTGAGAAAGAAAAATGGAAATTGAAGTGGCGAAAAAGCTAATCAACAACTATGTGCAGGGCCATGCTGAATTCATGATGAGGGCGGCCGAGGGTGACAGGTATTATCGTGTCCAGAATGATATTATCTATCGCAAGCCGAAGCACAAAGAGGCCCAGGTAGGAGAAAACCCGCTGCGTAGTGCGGATAACAAAATCCCGTTTTCGTTCTACCAGCTTTTGGTCAATCAGAAAGCGGCCTATATGTTCACGGCGCCGCCTCTGTTTGATGTGGGGAATGATACCCTCAATAAGCAGGTAGCTGAAACATTGGGAGACAGATATCCGCAGAAAATCAAAGAGCTGTGTGTCAATGCCAGCAATGCAGGCGTGGCATGGCTCCATTATTGGCAGGATGAAGATGGCTTTGATTATGGTGTCGTGCCAAGTGCTCAGATTATCCCTGTGTGGAGTCGAAAGCTCAATAAGAAGCTGCTGGCGGTGCTGCGAGTCTATACCGATTACGATGAGCAGGGCGATGCCTGGGACATCTATGAGTATTGGACAGATACCACCTGCGAAACCTTCAAAAAGAGAACATCCGACGATTTCGAGGCGCTGAGCTATTATCCGATGTTTACGGACTTCTATGTTGCAGGGCTGACAGGGGCAGAAAACACGATGGTCCATAATTATGGGCGTGTGCCTTTCATCCCCTTCCTCAACAACAATATAGGCACCCGCGACCTCGATGCAGTGAAACGCCTTATTGATACCTACGATAAGACTTTCAGCGGATTCGTGGACGATTTGGAGGATATCCAGGAAGTTATCCTGATTCTCACCAACTACGGCGGGCAGGATATGGGGCAGTTCTTGTCTGACCTCAAATATTACAAGTCGATACAGGTTCAATCCTCCGGCGATGGAGACAAAAGTGGTGTTTCGACTCTGAATATTGATATCCCCGTCGAGGCCCGCGATAAACTGCTGGAGCTGACAAGGAAGGCCATCTTTGATACTGGCCAAGGCATCGACCCTCAGCAGCAGGGGCTTGATTCTACCAGTGGCGAGGCGATGAAATTCCTTTATGCACTGCTTGAAATCAAAGCGGGCCTTTTGGAAACTGAATTCCGCATCGGACTGGCCGACCTGGTGCGTGCCATCTGCCGGAGCAAAGGCCGAGAAGTGGGGCAGATTATCCAGACATGGACAAGGACAAGCATCCGCAACGATGCCGAGCTTGCCTCTATGTGTTCCGATTCTGTGGGTGTTATCTCAAAGAAAACCATCCTGAAAAATCATCCGTTTGTTGAGGATGCCGAAAAGGAACTCGAACAGATAGAGAAGGAACGGCAGGAGGAGCTTGAGGCCTCCAATATCTACGGCAGTGATTTGTCGGACAATAATGAAGGTGACAACGATGGGAAAGGAGGTGAAAAGAATGTTTGAGCTTTTGTGTGAGTATGCCCGCAAATTCGGGCAGGACTTTCCAATTTCTGCGGTGATGGATGACTCTAATGAGAATGGTGTCGTTCAGCTGGTGCAGAAAGCTCTTGCCGAGGGTAAGCCCTACGATGTGCCGAAACAGGCCAAAGGGGGCAAAGATGGCGGCAAGGAAAAAGGTAAGAGTGATAAGGCGAAGTGATGAGCCTATCCCATCCTGTTAGTGGCAGGCTACCACGTTAAAAACCGTAAAAGGAGAAAAGGGAAAAATGGACATTAAAGAATTGCTTAAAAATATTGGTGTTGCTGAGGATAAGATGGATGAGGCCGAAAAGGCTGTGAAAACCTTTTTGGGGACTGAATTCGTTCCTCTTAGCAGATTCAACGAAGTGAACGAGGGCAAAAAGTCGCTGACCGAACAGCTGGCGGAACGTGACAAACAGCTCACAAGCCTCAAAAAATCCGTAGGCGATAATGAGGGCTTGAAAAAGCAGATTGAAGAACTGCAGGCCGCCAATAAAGAGCAGAAAGCCGCTTTCGAGGAACAGACCAAGGCGCTGAAAATCGATACTGCCATCAAGCTGGCAATCGCTGACAGTGCCCAGGATGCCGACATTGTGGCAAGCCTTATCGACAAAGGCAAAGTCATCTTAGGCGAAGATGGCAAAGTTGCAGGATTGACCGAGCAGGTGGAGGCATTGAAGAAGGATAAAGCATTCCTTTTCAAGAACCCGCAGGGCGGCAACAATCCGCAGTATAGCCCGAATGGTGGCGGTTCCAATACGCCTGCTACCAATCCGTTCAATAAAGAAACCTACAACTTGACGGAGCAGGGCAAGTTGTTTAGAGAAAACCCGGAACAGGCACGCGCTATGGCTGCCGAAGCGGGTGTGACGATTTAAGGAGGATTAAATAATGGGTACTACTTTAGCAGATGTTATTGTTCCTGAGCTTTTCACACCGTACACGGTGCAGAAAACCATGGAGCTTTCCGCATTGTTCACGAGTGGCATTGTCGCTCATTCCGCAGATTTTGACCGCCTCGCAAGTGAAGCGGCGCCCCTGCATAATATGCCGTTCTTCGAGGATTTGAGCGGTGATTCCGAAAATGTTATTGAAGGCGCCCCGCTCACGGCCGCCAAGATTACGAGCAAGGTTGATGTGTCCACGACCATCCGCCGAGCTAAGATGTGGAGCGCTACGGACCTTTCTGCAGCGCTGGCAGGCAAAGACCCTATGGCGGCTATTGGCTCCCTTGTTGCAAGATACTGGGCCCGTGATATGCAGAAAGAGCTTATCAACACGCTCAATGGTGTGTTTGGCTCTTATACCGAAGGCTCCGACACAGTAACCCCGCTGGAGGATCATATCCTCGATATTTCCGGCGAAACTGGCAACGCTGCCAAGATTTCGGCATCCGCTTTCATTGATGCCTGCCAGCTCATGGGCGATGCACAGGGCGAACTCACGGCTGTAGTTATGCACTCTGCAACTAAGGCATATTTGAAGAAACAGAACCTCATTCAGACGGAACGCGATTCCACGAGCGTGGAATTTGATACGTACCAGGGCCGCCGTGTCATTGTCGATGATGGCTGCCCCGTAGCAAATGGCGTTTACACCACCTACCTGTTTGGTAATGGCGCTGTGGCATACGGCAATGGCTCTCCTGTCCGTTTCGTTCCGACCGAACTCGACCGCGATAAGAAACTGGGCTCCGGTGTTGATTATCTCATCAACCGCAAGGCGTTCATTCTCCATCCGCGCGGAATTAAATTCACCAACCTTGTTCGTGCCAATGCTGAAACTGTCAGCCGTGCCGAACTGGCCAACGCTAAGAACTGGGAACGTGTTTACGAGCCCAAAGCAATCCGCATGGTTTGCTTCAAGCATAAGATTTAATCGGAGGTATAGCCGATGGGCAAGAAAGATGAAAACTATTGGAAGGACAGGGCAACCGAGCGCGAGGAATACTGGTACAAACAGAGCCGCGATAGAATTGAAAAAGACCTGGCACGCCAATACCGTCAATCTGCCCAAAAGATACAGGACGATATTGCCGCCCTGTATGGAAGGTTTGCCAAAGAGAACGGCCTGAGTCTGAAAGAGGCCACGGCTCTGCTGAAAGGGAACGAGTTTAAGGAGTGGCGTTATACTCTGGAGGAATACAATCACCTTGCTCAGAATAATAATGCCATTCTCAAAGAACTCAACACGCTGGCGATGCGCTCAAGAATAAGCCGCTTAGATAAGCTTTACAGCCAAACGCTGATGGAGCTTTACAAATTAGGCGAGTATGTCGAAAAGGATATGAGGAACTTCCTCAGTGATGCCTACCGAGACAATTACTATAAAGGCTTATTTGAGATTGGCAAAACAGCCGGCATCCATGGCACGATTTCGGCGGTGGACAACAAAAGGCTGGAGGATGTACTGAGAACCCCATGGAGCGGGAAGAACTATTCCGCAAGGATTTGGGATAACCAAAAAAAGCTGGCAGAAACCATCAAGCAGACAGTTTTTGACAGCGTTCACAGGGGCGTATCGGTGCCTAAGCTCTCCAAGATGGTGCAGGACAGAATGGGCGTGGGCAAATATGAGGCCACCCGTTTGGTAAGGACGGAGCTGAATTATGTTCACAATCAAGCCAATCTGGACAGCATCAAGGATAGCGGCATGGAGTTTTATAAATTCGTTGCCACGCTTGACAGCCGAACCAGTCAGAAATGCAGGAGCCATGATGGAAGTATCGTTCCAGTAGAGGAGGCCAGCCCTGGCGATAATTTGCCGCCCTTACATCCTCACTGCCGGAGCACCATTATCGGGAGCTTAGGAGTCGGGAAAGGCGGACAGAGTGGAAAGAGAATAGCCAAGGGGAATGATGGCAAAACGCTCTACATCCCGCAGCAGATGGCCTATAAAGACTACAAGGCGGTTTATATTGACAAAACAAAACCTTTAGCTACCTGGGCGAAAGAGGCAGGAATTAGCGGAACTTTAGCGAAGTATACACCAAAACCATCTATTCAAGGTGGCGATTCGAGTGGTATAATTGAGCCAAAGGAACACAGCAAGGCTTTTGATGAGCTGAAACAGGCACTTGCCACCAATAAGGTGAAAGAGTTACCTGTGGAGGAACTGCCAAACCAGCTGACCAGTAACGAAATTATCGAAAGGCTGGCAGGCGGCGATAAAACAAAGGGCTCGTGTTCATCGTTGGCTTTTGCATACATCGGGAACCGGCACAAGTTAGATGTGCTTGATTTCCGAGGCGGGAACAGCCAGGACACATTTAGCTACATGATGAATATTAGGCGTGTAGCTAACCTGCCCGGAGTAAAAGCCGAGTTTTTCAGCGTAAAGCGCGAGGCCGGGGATGTTGCCAAGTATCTTTTGTCTGATGCTATCAGATACGACAAAGAATATTATCTGGCCACCGGCAAACACGCTGCAATTATCCGCAAAACAGAGGATGGTCTTGAATATCTTGAATTACAATCGGGAATTTCGAATGGCTGGAAACCTTTTCAAACACCTTTTAGGACTGTGACTCAAACCTTGCAAAAAAGATTTGGCTGCAGAAAGACGGTTGATAAAAGCCGTTATTCTGGCATAGTACGCGAAAGGGATGTTATCATAATGGAGGTTGACAGCTTCGCCGATAATGAAGAATTCAAAGAGATTCTAGGCTATATCAATACTGCCAAGGAAAAGCAAAGGAAAGGGAGTGGAGGCTTTGAAAAATAAAAACTTTTACAAAGAGGAACCGCATCATAAAATTTGGTGGGTAGATGACCCTGAGCGTGTTGGGGTGTGGGAGTTCAGCTTTGACAAAAAGAAAATATTCAACCTCTACGAAGATTATCCTTACAATCTGACCGAGGAGCAAAAGGAAATATTTGACCGCGAAAACCCGGACTGGAAAGAGTTCTTTGCCGACCGGGTAACGGCATAAAAGAATATAAACCATGAAGCACTTTGCAATTGCGCATAGTGCTTTTATTATGCCCATTTTTAGCGAAAGGAGGCGGGTCATGGCGTTTTTAACACCGGAGGAAGCTGCCAGCCGGATAATTGAAACAGCCAAAACCTTGCTAGGCGATACTGGCACCGAGAAAGATGCCATCTATCAGATTTATGCTGATAAGCTCGTTCTTGATGTGCTGGACTACTGCAATCGCGATGATTTCCCGCCTGCGCTGGTTTACACCTGCGCTGACCTGCTTTTCAAAAGGGAACAGGACAGCACCAGCGACACGCAGGGGCTGAAAAAAGTAAAGATGGACGATACAGAATTCGAGTTTGCCACAGCCACGGAGTCTCCTGGCATTGCGGCAGATGCCGATTTTGCGACCATCCGCAACAAGCTCAACCTTTATCGAAAGCTGAGGTGGAGCTGATGCCGAATTATGTGAGGCTCCAAAGCATCCTACAGAATGTGATGTACAAGGACACGGCGAATATTTACCGGCTAACACAGATACAGGCTGATGATGGCTCTGATGATTACGACGAAGGGGAAACGGCCATTTATGAGGCTATCCCTTGCAAACTGTCTCAGTATGGCAAGGATTTAACCCAGGACAAAACAGATAGAGGTGTGAACCTCATTTCTGACCTGCGGCTTTGTTGTTCTCCTGAGTATCAGATAAGAGAAAACGACATTGTGGAAATCACCCACAATGGGCAGCACTTTCTGATGAACGCCGGCAAAAGGTTTGTCTATCCTACCCATCAAGAAATACCTGTGAAGCAGGTGAAGGAGGCAGGCAATGGGATTGACGATTAACGGCCTTGATGATTTGCAGGAACGGCTTGAAAACATGGCGAAAAAAGCGCCTGCTGCCGGAGCTAAATTTCTTGCCCAAGAGGGCGAACTTCTCCGGGGGCGGGCAGCAAATAATACGCCGGTGGATACTGGCAATTTGCGTAACAGCTGGAAAACACGCATGATTAACCATCAGCGTGTGGAAGTGTCGAACAATGCCGAATATGCTGCCCACGTTGAGTATGGCCATCGCGTGAAGATTCACGGCAAATGGACCGGCAAGGTGGTAAAAGGCAAGCGTATGCTGCATAAGGCTTTCAATGAAACGAAGGATAATTTCACTGATGATGCCATGGCGATATTGGGGGCGATTTTGAAGTGATAAAAGCAAGAGATATTCGGGCGGCTATCACTTCACTCCTGAAAGCGAACTTTCCCACCTACGAAGTACACTTCGACAATGTGGAGAGGGCTTGCAAGAGCTACTTCTATGTGGAGCTGGCCCCCAGACGAAAAACCATCGACCGAGTTTATTATGACAGGTCAATTGGCATCGATATTCAGCTTGTTATCCTGCCGGACTGCAAAGGGAGAGTAAAGCGCTCTCTCCTATATGATGCTATTGATACTTTGGATGAAGTGATTCGGCCTGTGCTCAAGATAGGAGATAGGCACATCACCATACTGGAGAACAACAGCGTTATAGTGGATGAAATTCTGCATTATGAGTTTTCCCTTGATTTTACAGACTTCCTGCCTGTGGAACGTGGTGAGCTTATGCAGGAACTTTACATCAATGGATATTTTCAAGAGTTGGATTATGAGGAGGTTTAATATATGTCTGATTTCGGTTTACCGCAGGTCATTATTGACTTTAAGACAAAATCTGTAAGCGCTATTCAGCGCAGCGCGCGCGGCATTGTGGTGATGCTGCTGAAAAATGAAGCCACGAACACCAGCAAATTTTACAAGATTGTTGATGTTACGGATGTGCCGGAAGGCTTATCCGCCAAGAACATCGACCTTGTAAAGAAGTGCTTGCTGGGCACGCCTGCAAAGGTACTGCTCTATACGCTGCCTCTGGACAGTGTAACTCCTGCTGAACCGGCAGAGGGCGAGGAAGCAGAAACGCTCATCACGCAGGCCACGGTGTTGAAGCAGATTTATAACATCAAGTGGAACTACATCTGCCATCCTACGGCTACGGCCCAGGAAATGACGGATTTGGCCACCTGGGTGAAAACGAAACGTAACAACAACCGCAAGACCTTCAAGGCTGTTGTTTCCAACACTCCCGCTGATGATAAGGGCGTTATCAACCTTACTACCGGCCATATTCGCGTGGTCAATCCCGAATATACGGATGCGCTGAACATGGCAGGCGGCGATAAAACGCAGGTACCGCAGAATATTCCTGAGTATATCACCTATACCGCAGCTGAATATACTTGCCGTATCGCTGGCATTTTGGCAGGACTGGCACTCGACCGCTCTGCCACCTATTACGAGCTGGCCGAAGTTGTTGACTGCGACTTGTACGAAGATATTGATACCAATATCGACGATGGCGAGCTTTGCCTGTTCGATGAATTCGACGGCAACGGCGTAAAGATTGCCCGCGCTTGCAACTCCCTCCACACCTTCACCACCGATGTGGGCGAGGATTTCCGCTTCATTAAGATTGTGGAAGCCGTGGACATGATTACCGACGATATCCGCGACACCTTCAAAAATAGCTATACCGGCAAGATTATCAACGATTATAACCACAAAATGAACTTTATCGGGGCAATCCATGTTTATTTCCGTGGGATTAAAGGCAATGTGCTTGATGCAAGCCCCACGGCTGTCAATACCGTGGATATTGATGAAGCCGCTCAAGCGGATTACATCAAGCTGAAAGGCCTTGACGACCCTGCTGATTTGACGGTGCAGCAGATTCGCGAATACAACACCGGTACCAAGGTAATGCTATCCGGGCGTGTTACTCCTGTAAACGCTATGGAAGATTTGAAGATTAATTTCGTGATGTAATAAAGGGAGGTAGAAGTTATGCCTGAAAATAAAATCGTCACGCCGCAGATTGTGATCCCGAAACCAATGGATTTCAAGATGGATTTGCAGCTTTTTGCACGTGACCCGGAAGATGTAAAATACCGTGGCCGTAGACGTTGGAACGGCTCCCATGGCCGTGTTTGGTGGGATGGCCAGCTGCTGTTTGAAATCAGCAAGTTTAACGGGAAAGTCGTTGCTGACCGTGAAGATGTGCTGATTGGTAACTCCAAGGATTCCAAGATTGTTTCCTTAACGGGTGAAGGGTCCTTCACCATCAAGAGCGTTATCAACCGCAACATCAACAAGTATCTGGAGGAATGGAAGAATGGTCATGACCCCAGAGCTAATCTTGTAGGGCTTATCGATGACCCGGACGCTGTAGATGGACAGAAAGAACGCTGCTCCATCGATAATGTATGGTTCAACGAGCTCACGCTTATGGACTTCGAAAAGGGGCAGGTAGTCGAAAAGGAATTCCCGTTTGGCTTTACGCCGGAGGATGCTTCCTTTATCGAAACTGTAGATGAATAATATTGTGTGATGAGGGGGCAGGGCAAAACCTGCTCCTTTTGATTGGAGGAATTATAATGGCTGTTTCTATTAAAGAACTGATTGAAAACAAAGAAGCTATTGAGGCTGCCAAGAAAGCCCAGTACGACCTCGAAACCAGTGTGGGCACGCTGACTGTAAAACTGCCGAGCCGTGCGCTGGTGCTTGAGGCGCTTTCTCTTGATGATTCGGATTCTTATATCATCGTCAATAGCGTGGTAGCTCCTGATTTGAAGGACAGCAAACTGCTGAAAACGTTCGAATGCCTGGAGCCGACCGACCTGCCGGAGAAACTTTTCCAGCCGGGCGAAGTGGCTGCGCTTTCTGTCAAGATTATGCAGCTGGCAGGCTACCGCAAGGAAATCCACGCTGAAATCCACGAAACGGCAAAAAACTAATCAAGGAGAACTGGGAGGCGGAAACTGCCGCCTTCCTGCTTCTCAGAGGTCATAAACTTGATTACTTCTTTTCTCTCCCAGAGTCGGAAAAGATTTTTTGCTATACAGCAATGGTGGAATACAACAAGCGCAAAAATGAGGAATTCAAAGTGCTTGCTCAGATTGTAGCAGGAGGGCGGTTGAGGCTATGAGCGATAATAATGCACAAATGACATTATCGGCGGTCCTTGAACTTAAAGACCGCCTGACAGCGAAAATCAAGTCGGTGAACAAGTCTCTTGATGGTGTGAAGCAGGCCACCGAGCGGGTGGATTTGGGGCTGAACACAGTCAAGAAGGACATGGGAAGTGTTGGCCAGTCGGCATCGACTATGGCCAAAGACCTGGACAAAACCAAGATAGCACTCAATGGAGTGAAAGGCTCATACATGGCCACGGTGGGGCTGAAAGATAACGCCACCACAAAGGCCAAGGGCATAGAAACAACCCTCAAGGGGATAGGCGGTAAAGTCTATACGGCTACGGTCAACATCCGGCAGAATGGTGCTGAAAAGCTGGCAGGGCTGAAAAATTCTATGTCTAACATGGCTAGTGGCATGATGATGGGCCTGCCATTGCAGGTGGCTGGCATGGCCGGTTTAGGCTATGGCGTGATGGACACCATCAACACCTACAAGAATTTTGAAAAGCAGATGGCCACAGTAAAGGCTATTGCTACCAGTGGAATGGGCGTAAATGAGGCTAACGCTGCCATGGAGCGCATGACCGCCAAGGCCAGAGAAATGGGCGCTGTGACTCAGTTCTCTGCTGAGCAGGTCGGCAAGGCTTTCGAATACATGGCAATGGCGGGCTGGAAAGAGCAGCAGATGATGGCAGGCATAAAGCCGGTGCTTGATTTGGCTCTTGCAGCAGGTGAGGATTTGGGCACTGTTTCCGATATCGTCACCGACTCCATGACCGCCCTCAAGATTGATACCAGGGGAGCGAATGCCAACGCCAATATTAAGGGATTCACCGACATCCTGGCAGCCACGGCCACCAATTCCAATACCACAGTGGGCATGATGGGCGAGGCGTTCAAATACGCTGCGGCTCCTGCAGGGCTTTTTGCCAGTGCCTACGGCAGCGATGAAGTTGGTGTTGCCAAGGATGTGGCTCTTGCTCTGGGCTTGATGGCTGATAGTGGTATTAAGGCAAGCATGGCCGGTACTGCTCTGAGGTCAACACTCACCCGAATGACCGCTGACACAATCCCCACGGCTAATGCGATGAAGATGCTGGGCATCAACATCATGCAGATGGGGGCTGATGGTACACAGCAGTTGAAACCCTTGCGGGCCATCTTCGATGATTTGCGCAAGAAATTCAAGGAAGGCGTTTCTGCCGAGGAATTGGTCAATTATGCCGAGACCTTGAGCGGAACCAAAACCCGAAACAAAGAGGCAATGATTACCTTCGCCAAACAGCTTGCGGCCCAGGGCGGCAAAATGAATGACAAGGATAAAGCCAAGTTTGCCAAAATGTTTGCAGGTGAGGAAGCGCTTTCCGGCTGGTTAGCTATCATCACGGCCAGCGATGAAGATTACCAAAAGAAGATTGCCGCGATTGATAATTCTCGCGGTGCTGCAGATGAAATGTCCAAAAAGCGTGCTGATACTTTAGCAGGTGATTTGGAGATTTTGAAATCTGCATGGCAGGATTTCCAGATTGAGCTTATGAGCGGCAAAGGCGCGAGCGGCCTACGTGATTTTGTTCAAGGCTTATCGAAAGATGTCACCCAGTTCAAAACCTCCCTGAAAGATGGCTTTGATATTGGCGATATTGGCAGCCTTGCTCTTAACGTGCTCAAACAGTTAAAGGATAAATTCCTTGAGCTGGATGGTGTTGGTTCTATCCTGGCGGGCGGTGCTCTTGTCTTTGGCTTGACGAAAATCTATGGGCTTGCCAAGAAAGCCTATGATGGCGTTAAGACACTGGCGGGCAATGTCAAAGGTGGCGGTGCCTTAGCTACTGCCAAAGGCCCTGTGGCTGAAACTGTGGGCACCATGACAGTCAATGCGACCACCGTATATGTCAATGGGAAAACTGTGGCAGGCGCTCCTGCTGGCGGTAATACTACTGTGGCAGGCGGCGGTGGTAGTCGAGGTGGTTCAGCTGGAGGCGGTGCCGGTGGTGGGGCTCGTGCTCGTTTGGGCGGTGCTCTTGCTGGTGCCGGTATCATGGCGGCCTTTAGCGCTTTTGATATCTTCTCTACACAGAAAGAGAATGCTGAACTGCTGGCCGAGGCGGCAGGCGGATTGAGTGAGGCAACCGATAACCTCAAAGCCTTAAAAGAGGCAGGGGCAAGCGCCGACGAAATCGCTGCAGCCGAAACTAAACTGGCTGAAATGAAGGCCTATCAGACTGATGTACAAACCCAGGCTGATATCCGTATGGATGAAAGCGTGGGCGGTGCTGTGGGCGGTGTTATCGGTGCCGGGATAGGTACTGCTTTAATGGGGCCTGTTGGCGGTGCCGTTGGTGCCTTTATCGGTGAAGAAATAGGCCGCAAGGCTGGTGATGCTTTCCACAACATGGCAAGCGGCGATGCCGAGCAGGTGGCTAAATGGACACAGCCGGATAAGGCTCTTGACGATATGGACCGGGCGGCTTTGGGCGAGGATTTGGAATATCCTATCACCATCACGGCTCCTGATTCAGAGGATATTCAAAGTGCTATACAAAGTGCAGTCGATGGCGTGGGCACTGTGGATTTTACTGCCTTCGATGAGAATGCAGGCATAGGGCTGAAAGCTTTGTGGACGGATGTGGCCGCCAATGCCCAGGAGGCAGGCGCTACGATTCGTGAGGATTCACAGATTACATCGGAAAGCGTGCTGGCCGATGCGGCAGATACAGAAAGCTATTTCGAAAGCAGCGTATATGACCCATTACAAAGTGGAGCCCTTGAAACTGCTGACGGGATGACGGTAGACTTCACCAATTCGGCTACTGAGACACAAGGCGCATGGGCAGGCGTACGGAGCTTCTTCGAAAGCCTATGGACCGACCTCAAAGCGGGCGCGGCTAGTTGCGCGGCGAGCATGGCCCAGACTATGGCGAACGCAGCGGCCAACCTGCGAGCCAATGGTCATACAACCCTTGCGGCGGCTGCCGATTGGGCTGGCAATAATCTTGCATGGTTGAGCGGCACCACTTACGAAAAGAAAGGGCTTGCCACCGGCACGAGCTGGGCAGAGGGCGGCTTCACCGAAATCAATGAGCATGGCGGTGAAATCGTTGACCTGCCGACCGGCGCGCGTGTTTATCCTCACGCCACCACGATGAAGATGCTCAAAGAGCAGATGGATAAGGGATTGCCGGATATTTCGGTGGATGCTATCCCGAACATGATGGGGGTGGGCAAAATTCCTCCGATGCAGGCCGACATTCTGCCTCGTATGGCTAAAACCTTGCCTGCCATTACAGCACAGGCTGATATCACGCCACATATGGCTGGAGTGCTCCCCGAATTAAAGGCTAATGTACTGCCGCAAATGATTAACGCTTTGCCTGCTATGTCGTTTGATGCGGTGCCGGTAATGGCGAATGAGCTCCCTGCTATGCAGATGGAGGCAAGCGCTAATTCACTGGAAACCATGACAAACGATAGCGCTGGCGGTTTCATGGCTGATGCCAAACTGCCGACACAAAGCTCTGATTTGTTCGGGGAGATTATCGGCCGGCTGAAAGAGCTGATTCCTGCAACGCAGCAAGAAAGCAAGACTGGCGGCAATGTTACAATTACCGGCAACACTTTCGAGGTGCGCGAGGAAGCCGATATCGACAAGATTGCCTATAAACTCTGTCAGCTGATAGAGGGGGCACAAGTCAATTACAATTATGTGTAAGAGGAGGCTTAGATTATGAGTTTTATGAGTATGTGGAACACGCTAAATAATTTAGGCTCTTTCCTCACTGGTGGCACCGGCAGCAGGCGGCAGATTGTCCTGAGCTGTGATGGGGATAAATTCACCATCCCGGTGACACCTTCCAAGTATGAAGTGACCACCGGCCAAAACAACCGAGTGGTCGATATTCTGGATTTTGGGGAGGCGGTACTTTTTGGCAATCCGCAAGTGGTCAAATTATCTTTCTCATGTTTTTTTCCTGCTACTGTTCACGATTACCCTTTTGTTGTGGGCGATGCGCTGGAGCCTGCGGAGGCTGTGGAGAAACTGACCAAATGGAAGGAGTCAAAAAAGCCGGTGAGGGTAATAATCACCGACTCGCCTTTCAACATGGCCATGGCCATAAATAAATTCTCATGGCGGGAGCAGGACGGCTCCAGGGATATCTATTACACGTTGGATTTTGTGGAATGGAAAGACCTGAACACGCCTCTGGCCAACAATGATAAGCAGGTTGATGGCAAGACTGGCCTCAAACAGCGCAATGCTGCCAATATCCCGCCCAAACCGAATGCGATAAGCAGGACGAGGGATATTTTGGAGGCCAGTAAAAAGGCTTATGGCAAAGTGAGCAAGTGGCGAAGTATTGCCAACGCTAACGGCCTTAAAAACCTTGCCTTGAGGGAAACACGGGGGCTTATCATCAAGAAGGGCGGCAGATAACGTGAAGATATACATATCAAAAAACGATATCAGCCGGCTTTTGACCAAGTGCACATGGAGCGGCTCACGCCTTCAAGTGGCAAGGCGATTAGAGTTTGAGTTTGTGCAGGATGATAGGGACCAAAACATCCCTGTTATCCAGTTTGAAAACGGCTATACTGTCCGAGGCTTCAACGATAACGCCAAGAGTTTTGATGATACCGACAACATGGAATTCATCGGCAACATCTACAAGATAGAACGCAACCGAAAAGAAGGGCGTGTTTCTGTCGTTGCTTATGACCACCTGCACGTGCTGGGCGTGTCTAAGACCACGAGGAAGTTTACCGAAGCAAAGCCGGAGGATATAGCCGGGCAGATATGCCAAGAGCTAGGCGTGAAGCCTGGCACTTTTGCCAAGACTGACACGCCTGTTTCATTCATCGCGAATGCCAAAACAGGCTATCAGATTATCCAGTCGGCATATTTCGAGGCCAGCAAAAAGACCAAAAAGAAATATCAGCCGATTATGAACGGCGATAAGCTGGATGTAATTGAAAAAGGCGAGCTTATCAAAGATAAGGAAACCGGGGAAAATTACACAGCTGATTCAACCGTCAACATGACGGAGAGCGTTTACAAAGAGAGCATTGAAAAGCTGATTAACCAAATACTGGTGGTCGATGATAAGGGCAACACGGTGAGCATCCAAAAGGATGAGGATTCAATCAAAAAGTATTCCATGTTCCAGGATGTTTATAAGACTGACCCGAACAAAGACACCCAGACGGAAATCAAGGATATTCTTGAAAAGAATAAGATTGACCGAGGCGGTTATATTACCGTACTGGGTGATTACCGGGTGAAATCGTCTTATTCCATCATCGTCAAGGATTCGCTTTTCAAAGGGCAATTCTGGATAAAATCCGATACCCATACGTTCATCGATGGCAAGCACGAAATGAAACTGGAGCTTGAATTCGAAAACATCATGAATGAGGAAAAAGCCGAGAAGGAAAAGGAGCAAAAGTAAGGAGGTGGCACGATGGCAGAAGAAGTTATACCGAGCGCAGAGCAGTCGGCGGCTAAGATGGTGCATATGCAGCACGAGATAGCCCAAGAACACACTCCCTTGCTCCCTACAGTCGGGAAAGTATTGACCCCGCCACCTAATTTGTCAGTAGCGTGGAATGATATCGTTATCACCAAAGAACAGATTTATCTCAATGAGTATTGGCTCCCAGGGCATACGAGAACCCACAAAGGGCATATTGTTTCAGCTACGCAGGACAGGGCTGGCGGTGGCGGTTATGCTGAGTTTGCAAGCCATAACCATGATATCCATAACGATTACACGGACACCGAAACCTTGACGGACACCCTAAAGCCTGGCGATTTTGTCAGTGTGTACCCGCAGGACGGTGGCCAGCTGTTCTTGATTGAAAATAAGGTGGTGAAGTTGTGAGCAGTGAATTTCCTTTTGTCGGCAGCACTACGATTATCGAGAGTGATGATTTGCCGGTATTAAAAGAATATGCGTGGGACTTCGAAACCGATAAATTCATCTATGACAACAATGGCAACCATGTGATTGTGGAGAAGAATGAGGCTTTGAAAGTATGGATATATAAGGCCCTCAAAACTGAGCGCTTTGATTACATGGCGTACTCATGGCAGTACGGCATAGAGTTAAAGCCCTTCATCGGCAAGGTTATGAGCGTGCAGGAGCGATTCAGCGAACTGAAACGGGTAATAACTGAGTGCCTGATGGTAAACCCCTACATAGTCAGCCTTGATTCGTTTTCGTTCGAGGAAGAAAAGCACGGCGAAACGGCCCATCTGACTATCCGGCTGACTTCGATTTATGGGGAGGTGAGTTTAGTTGTATAGCGCGAGAGAGCAAGAGGATATTCTGGCGGAGCTGCAGGAAGTGAGCGAAACGCCTGCCAGTAAAATCGAAGGCACTTTCGAAAATGATATGTTCGCATCGAATTCGATTGAATTCGCCAAGGTTGAAGTGGAGCTTGAGCAGGCATATAAGGCGGCTTTTGCCGAAAGCAGCTGGGGCGAATACTTGACCATGAGGGCGGCAGAGTTTGGCGTGGACAGAAAACAGGCCAGCAAAGCCACCGGCGTGGTCACGTTGACGGGCACCGGCACAGTCCCAGCAGGCAGTATGTTTGCCACGGCTGCAGGTATCAACTTTGTTTCTACTGAGGAAGTCGAGGTTGACGGGAGCGCATCGGTAAGCATAGAAGCGGTGGCATCCGGCTCCAAAGGAAATGTGATAGCAGGTTCAATAACCTTTATCCCTATGTCAATCCCTGGGATAACCTCTGTGATAAACGAGAACGCCACCGAGGGCGGCTATGATGAAGAAAGCGACGAGGATTTACTGGAGCGCTATTTCATTGCAGTGCGAACTCCAGCCACTAGCGGGAACAAATGGCACTATTACAATTGGGCTATGAGTGTAAACGGCGTGGGCGATTGCCGGGTGTTGCCCCTCTGGGATGGCCCTGGCACTGTAAAAGTGGTCATTGTGGACAGCAACCGGCAGACAGCCTCACAGGAGCTGATTGACAGCGTTTTCGAATACATCGAGTCTGTGCGGCCTATCGGCGCTACTGTAACGGTGGCAACGCCGGATATCCTGCCGATTATTGTCACTACGGCGATAAAGGGCACGCTGGATGTCGAAGCCTGCAAGAACGATATAAACGCTCGTTTGGCACAGAAAGCATTGTCGCTCACAGACCTTTCTTATGCGCAGGTTATTGATATTATCATGAACCAGTCGAGCGTGGAAGATTGCGACGAAGTTTTGCTAAACGGCGTGAAGCGGCTGAGTTTCAGCTTAGATACATTGCCAGTGGTCGAGGAGGTGGTCGCGAGTGTTATTCCTACGTAACCAACCGGCTGACCTGTCCAGATACCTGCCGAAGTTTCTGCTGAGCGATGCCAATTTCAAGGCCGTTTTGAATGCTTGCACCTACGAGCATGAAAAGTATCGGCTCTTGCTGGATGATTTGAGCAATCAGTTCTATGTGGACACGGCTACATGGGGCTTGACTGATTGGGAAAGGATTCTTGCATTAAAGCCGAGCCCTACCGACGATTACGAGAAGCGGCGCAAGCGAATATTGCTATATTTGCAGAGCCACCAGATAAGCACAGTCGAATATCTGGAAAAGCTGGCTGACCGATACATTACCAACGGCACAACACACATCACGGAGCACAACCGGGAAAGTTTTTTCAATATCTTCATCGATAATGCGGATTTGAAAAACCTGCGTGTTGACCGCGCTGGATTGCACGAGGCCATGGATTTGTATAAGCCTGCTCACCTTGATTATCGGCTGATTGCTATTCCCGGCCGGCGCTTTGCTTTGAATAATTGCGGGAAACTGGTGCGGGTGGATATCCCTGGCAGCGAATGGACGGAAATCAAGCAGCATATCATTTTTGATAATGGGCTGAATGGTTCCGGCGAGGTTGAGACTTTCGAGGAAAGCGAAAGCATCACCACGCAGCACACAAGTTATGTATTCAATACCGGCACCACAAATGGGCGGTTTAAGTTGAACCTGTCCGGGGAATATTCCTCTGAGCAGAAAGACATGGGCGGCGATGTTACAGACCGTTGGTATGTGTTCACAGGCACAAAGACCAATTCAAGGGCCTCTCCTATCACCAATAACGCTGCCAAAGAGGAGCGGACCAAGACTTATCATGTAGCCGATTGGCAAGATGTTATCAATCGTCACGGCAAAGCCCTCAATGCGGCAGGTGGTGGCAGGGAAAAGCGATGGACTACCACAGACACAAGAACATGGACAGAGCGCAGGTACAAGCGACCTGCTCCTTTTTATGCCCTGAATAAGATGGGCAATAGGACAACCACCCGGCAGGATGTTGGCGGGGATGTGGAACTGCTGGAAGTTATCTTCACAGGCGGCACCATTAACGGAGCCAAGCCGAGCCATCGGCAGGAAGAAACAACCAGTACAAAAACAATCCTTTCCACCGTCTTTGTCGATGACGGGCGTTTGAATGGCAAGGGCATGGCCAAGGCCAACGATGCTGAAAGCCGGCAGGACAGCCACACTGAGAGCACCACACAGGTCAAGGTTATATCGACCTTTACTGGTGGTACTCTTAACGATGGATTGCTGGCGAATGGGTGCCGGCACGAAACCAGGCGGCGGATTGTTCATGTTCCTGTGTGGCGTGATGTTGTCAAGCGCAGCGGTGCAACGCTGACCAACAACATCAAGCACCATACCACCACGGAAGAAATCAAGCATACAATCCCCGGCAGGACCGAAAAGAAGTTCAATCCCAAGAAGGGAACGCTCTTAAATAATCATGCTGTATTGGGATATATGACATTATGAGGAGGTTATAACAAATGAGTGAAAACATTGTGAAGTATTCCGGGGACAGCACTTCCCGCGAACTGTGGGAAAACGGCCCTACGGCTTCCACAGGCTTTTCGAGAGTGCTGACCCCCCAGCAGCGCAATTTTTCGATGGTCGCTTATCAGCAAGCCAAGCCGCTGCTTGATTCGGAATTAAACCTGACTCAGCAGATTCAGAATAAGCTTAGGGCTGACATTCTGAGAACGCTGATGAAGCCGGGCATCATCACGCTGAGCACAACCACCAACGTGACCGATAAAAAGAACACGCTGCGGATTGGGAATGCAGCCGCCCACTTGAACGGCTGGATTATCCAGATGTTCGGACAAAACCGCAGTGATACGCAGAGCGATATCGTATTCCCGGAGGCACCGAATAACGGCACCCGCGAAGATTTGGCATTTCTTGAATGCTGGTTCGAGGAAGTGGCCCCCACAGGCAGCCCCGAAGATGATAGCGAGAGCGTTTATAAGTATGGCGGTGTAAATTCCGGCACTGTGGCAAATGATATTCTTGATGCTACGGCAGAAGATGAAACCACCCGCCGAATTCAGCTCCGTTGGAATATCCGGGCGGTGACTGATGTAAACTTCACGAACTACCCGAAAGGCGTGACCGATAGCAGCCGAGTAAAGGCAAGAGGCGGCAATGCGAGCGATACAGATTATTCGTTCACTGCTGTGGGCGATGGCCTTTATCGTGCCGGCGATGGCACGAGCGCAGCTTGCACAGCCCTGCATTGCGTGGACGGCTATGTATATGCAATCCCGCTTTTCCAGGTACATCGCAGAAACAAAACGGCCTACGATGCGACGGAAAACCCCTATGGCGCTCCTGCTTATGGCTCTGGCGTAGAAATCAACACCGGCCTGTATCATGATATTGTTGATGCCCGCGATGTAACCCCGCTTTATCCTGTTGCTACTGCATACCAGCAGGCAAGCGACCAGGCAAGCGACCAGGCTATCCTGAAGGAAATCTTTCAGCAGGTACACCAGCAAGCAAGCGAACTGGAGGCGTGGAAAACGCAGCGTAACCAGCAGGGCGTGACCACGATTTCCAATAAGTTCGTTGTTTCCGGCGCTGTGGTCAATGCGATTGCAGGCACCCGCAATGTCAAAGTGACGAAAACCGGCACCTATACGGCAGGTAATTATTCCTTGCTCTATGTAGATGGCCATATCATTAGCATTTCCGACACGCAGGATAGTGTTGCAGCGGTTCCGACCAACGACACGGCAGAAAGCAAAGCATATTATGCCTACATCGATGGCAGTGCCGAAAATTACACGGTGCACATCGGTGCTGAGGTCCCCGCGGGGAAATTGGGGCTCTATCGTATCATTGTTCCGGCTGGTGACAGCGCTGCAAACCTCAATTCGGTTTCTTTCACGGATATCCGCAGAGTAGAGCCTGGTTATCGGAATTACTACAACAACCTGCCCAGCGTTCGCGTAGATTTGCCACATGAGGCCATTGGCTCCGATTATGGCGTAGAGCTGGCGGTCGAAGGTTCCACCAATAACCGCAGCACTGTCGTGGAAGTCACGCAGAAAGCAGCAAGTTTCTTTATCATCACGAGCCGAGGCACGGCTGATAACATCGTCGTTCGCTGGACTCTTACACAGCCCAAAGCGTAAAGGAGGGATTGAAGAATGTTCGTTAGTAAAGTGAAACGTAAATGGCAGAAATGCAACTATGTGCCCTACGGTGTGCAGGGCAGCGTGTTCTTCGCCGGCAAGGGCGAAAACACCATTAGCATCGACCTTGAAACGGCCCAGCAGGACCGCTCCACCACGTTGATGATATCGCAAGATTACAGCGGTACTCTGACAGTGGGGGAAGGCCCGCTGACTGCCGCCCTGATTGATATTCCTGCAGCGAGAACTCAGTTAGTGGAAACTGGTGAACTCAGCGAGAAGGATGAACCCATCAAAGTGGTGGAAAAAATCCCTGTCGATGTAGATAACTGTACGCTAACACTTTTCCCGCTTGAATACCCGCTGGAAAAAGATGCTGACAATATGTGATATTTGGAAGGAGATTATAAAACATGGAAAGCTTTATCATTGACAAAGACCGCAAAGCCATCGAACACGTTTCCGGTGGCAAAATGACACTCATGTACGATAACGCTGGCAATCCGTCTGTGATGTGCGTTATCCCGAAATTCAATATGGAAGATGTGGATGCTGACCTCGGCACCGGTGTACATCCCGCTTTCATCGTGCATGGCAAAGAAGTGCCGGAAATCTTCATTTCGAAATACCAGAATATCGTTGTAGGTGGCAAGGCTTATTCGCTGGCTCACGAGGACCCGAAAGCCTACATCACTTTCGACCAGGCAAAGGCAGCTTGCGATGCGAAAGGCCGGGGTTGGCATATTATGACTCGCGCAGAGTGGGCGGCTATTGCGCTGTGGTGCAAAGCTAACGGCTTTATGCCTCGCGGCAACACGAATTATGGCAAGGCTTATGATGCAGCTCATGAGCATGGCGTTATGGGCGGTGATTCCCGTACGCTGACCGGCTCCGGTCCGCAGAGCTGGAACCACGATAATACTCCCTATGGCATTTCTGACCTCTGCGGCAATGTCTTGGAATGGAATGATGGCCTGAAAATCATCGATGGCCACATCTACATCCACGGCGAAGGCGGCGCAGCTATGAACAACTTCGACACGAAGAATGTTGAAAATAGCACTGCCGGATGGGTAGATACTGGAGCTGTATACATGGGCGATGGCCTGAAAATCGGTGCTTCCCGGACGAATGCAAAGAACATCGATGGCAACTTCAAGGATTTGGTGGCTAATAGCGGTTTCACGATTCCTGCCTCTCTCAAAGCACTGGCGGCAGCTCCGACCTCCGGCAACACGACCGACGACCATTTCTGGTGCAATACGGATGGTGAACGGATTCCGTTATCGGGTGGCAATTGGCACTACCAGGCGAATGCGGGCCTGTTCGCGCTGCGTTTGTCCGGCCCGCGCTCGAGCTCGCTCAGCCACATCGGTTTCCGCTCCGCTTATATTGCGATTTGACCCTTGCCACTTGTGTTTTGTTGGGGCGGGCGATAGCCTGCCCCATTTTTTATAAATTTTTTTTGGAAGGATTGAGAAGAATTAACACACTGCCAATAATTACAAAAACAAATGATTTACTGGATGAACTTTACGATGCAATAGCACAATATCCGAAATCCGAAAAATTTGCACTGGGAGCAGATACAAAGCAGGCCGGATTAAACTTTTATAGATTAATCATCACGGCGGCGAAAAAGTATTATAAGAAAACGACATTAAAGGACGCTGATGTAGAATTGTGTGTATTAAAGAATTTTATCCGAATGGGGCATAGCCGTAAATACATGAATACCAAACGCTATGAACGATTATCGCGGGCAATCGAAGAAGTGGGTAGAATGTTAGGCGGCTGGATTCAATCCACGGATAAATAAAAAATTTATATTGGGGAATAGCCATCTATCCGTTATCGGGTGGCAATTGGAACAACCAGGCGAATGCGGGCCTGTTCGCGCTGAATTTGAACAACCCGCGCTCGAACTCGAACAGCAACATCGGTTTCCGCTCCGCTTTACTTCAATTAGTCAGAAGTTATAACCTCACGGGGCTATATCCAGTACATGAAGTATAAAGGGGTTATTCTCCGTTATTGCAGGGGCAGATACTGCAATAAAAAAATAAAAACGGAACGATGCAGTTAGTAGCTGACCGTGAAAAATGTATCGTAGTGTTGTTTTAGATATCTAAAGAAAGAAGTTTTTATACCTAATGAAAAGAATTAGCAATTTATATAGCAAAATTTATGACTTTGAAAATCTTTATGAGGCTTATCTGGAGGCGAGGAAAGGCAAACGATATAGGCATGATGTTATGCGATTCACTGCTAACCTTGAAGAAAATTTGATACAGATTCAAAACGAACTCATTTACAAGACTTACAAAGTAGGTCGGTACAATGAGTTTTTTGTTTATGACCCTAAGAAACGGCTGATTATGTCGTTGCCTTTCAAGGATAGAGTGGTTCAGTGGGCCATATATCGCCAGCTCAATCCGCTGCTTGATAAACGTTACATTTCCACATCGTATGGATGTAGGAATGGTGGTGGCTCTCACAGAGCAGTGGCGAAGTTAAAGCAGTACATCCGGGCGCAGCCGGGAACGGCGTATATCCTCAAAATGGATATCAGCAAATACTTCTACCGAATAAACCACGATGTACTCATGGGGATTTTGGGGAGAATAATCAAAGATGAAGATTTGCTTTGGCTATTGGAAACGATAATTCGAAGCGACCACAGTTTTGGTATTGAGGTTGATGATTGGAATTATACCGGCAAAAGATTGTCAAATGTCGGTATGCCGATTGGGAATTTATCTTCTCAAATGATTGCAAACCTTTATCTAAACGGAGCAGACCACTTTGCAAAAGAAATATTAGGATGTAAATATTATATCCGCTACATGGACGATGTTGTTGTTGTCGATACGGATAAGAAAAGGCTATGGGAAGTGCTCCATGCTATGGATGATTACTTCACGAATAAACTGGCCTTGAAGCTCAACAATAAAACATCCATCCGAACAGAAACACAGGGCGTTGATTTCTGCGGTTATAGAGTGTGGAGAACTCATATAAGACTGCGGAAGAAGTCAGCAATAAAAATGAAACACCGTATTAAACACTTACGAAAAGAATTTGCCAGGGGAGAAATTAAAGCAGGCAGATTCAGAAACAGCCTGATGAGTTATCTGGGAATGATGCAGCATTGCGATTCTCATTCTTTGAGGGCAAAACTATTCGAAAACCTTGTACTGACAAAAGGAGGTAAATGATTATTATGAAAAAGATTCGTATGGCGCTCAGCGCTATTGTGATGACATATATCCTTTTGATTGCGCCGACATTTTGTTTTGCCGGTGGAATTCCACAAGACAAGCAAAAGCACATAGGCGCTGCGGCGGGGATGAACTTAGCACTGGAAGCGATGGGCGTCAAAAAGGCAACACGATACTGCATACTCGACACAATCTTTGTAGGGAAAGAAATTTATGACCACAACAAAGGCCATGCTACACATGACCACTTAGGAGACCTAGCTGCTGATGTTGGTGGCGTAATTATCAGTGATGGAGTTATTTGGGTAGTACACAGAACATTCTAGGAGGCAGGATATGACGGAAAGAGCGCCACCGGCAGGCGGCTGGCAGTGCAAAGTTAGGAGGAACGAACATGGACGAAGGGACAAAAGACATGAATGTTTTCGAGATTTTGAAGTCGCTTATCCCCGTACGGCTTGAGGCTGTATTGGGGACGATTATCGGCGTACCAGCAGCAGTATCAAGCTATTTCTTTGGAGGCTGGAATGATGCCATTGAAGCTTTGCTTGTGCTGATGGTGCTTGATTATGTGAGCGGTTTTTTGGCGGCTTGTATCAATCCGCATCTGGCGCTTAACAGCCAAAAAGGATTCAAAGGTATCGCGAGAAAGATTTATATTCTGCTCGTTGTGGCACTGGCCCATTTTGTTGATACTGTGCTGGGCACCACGCAGGTATGTACATTAGCGATATTTTTCTACATTGCCAACGAAGGCCTGAGTATAGTTGAGAATGCGGCCAAGGCTGGCGTGCCGATACCTGATGTTGTCAAAAAAACTTTAGAACAGCTATCCCGTGAAAAGAAAGCGCGAGAGAAAAGAGGGTAAATGAATGGTTTAGCATGGACAGAACTGTACGAAAAATTTTACGCGTTTGCCTACGTAGCAAGGCGGCAAGGTTTTTACCCGAAACAGATTCAAGAAATGGAATACTCATTATTTGAGATGTGTCCGTTTCCAAGAAATTACCGCCCCGACAAGCGAGGGAAAAGAAAATAATAGAACCTCGCAAAGAAACAAGAGAACCTCGCAAACGAAAGGAGAAGAAGAAAAATGAGTGTTGATATTAAAGAGACTGACCTCAGTTTTAACAGCTTATCCGAAAGAAGCTACACGGACATGGTCGTTATCCACCACACAGGCAGCCCGGATATGGACGCAAGCGCAGAGCAGATTCACGGCTGGCACCTCGGTAATGGGTGGGCAGGTATTGGCTACCATTACGTTATCCGCAAGGACGGGACAATCGAAAGAGGCCGCCCGGAGTGGGCAATCGGCAGCCACGCATTCGGCGAAAACAGCCATACCATCGGCATACATCTTTCCGGGGATTTTGAGGACGCAGAGCCGACGGCAGAGCAGCTTGACCGTTGCGGCGCACTTGTTTCAGACATCTGCGACCGTTACGGGATTCCCATTGACCGCGACCATATCGTCGGCCACGGGGAACTCATGGCCACATCTTGCCCCGGCGTAAACCTCCAGGCATTGCTGGACGATGGCACGATTACGGGGAAGGCCATCTTTTACTACAATCAGACCCACGGCATAGAAGAAGCAGAGGCCGAAAGCGAACCGCCAGCAGAGCAGGACGGCGGCAAGCAGGGCGGCAGAGGCATGGAGCGATTCAATACCGTGGACGCTGTACCGGATTGGGCGAAACCGACGGTCGAAAAGATGATTAGCAAGGGGCTGCTGCAGGGTAATGGCGAAAGCCTCGACTTGTCTCTGGACATGCTGCGGATTTTCGTCATCAATGACCGAGCCGGGCTGTATTAACTTAACTCAATAGCGAAATGCTATCGAGTTAAAAACGAATTAGGATTGAGTTAAAACGAATTAACAAACGATTGTCGAACGATTTAGCCGCATATTGTCCACCAATCAAATACAGTTTATTCATGGCCATGAGAAAACGTATTGCCTGCGGTGGACATTGCGCGATATCTTCGAACGATTTCAAACGATTGGAGGAATTCACTATGAGTAAATGGGTGCAGGTGCGTGATAGCTTGCTGGATGCTATCAAGGCCGAGGAGGTCGGCAAAGAGTTGAAAAACCGTCTCGTAGGCTGGGCAGAAACCGAGGGCATTGAGTTTATTGAAACCTTCGCTGATGGTGTCGTGGATGAGTGCCAGAAGGATGCAGCAACCGAAACGGGCTGGTGCAAGATTCGTGATGCGTTTGTTCTTCCTATGGCCATCAACGGTGGCGTGTTCGTTCTCAAAATCGTTTTGACGAAGGCAGCGGCAAGCGCTGAAAAGAAAGGCGGTGACGCTTCGGTTTTGCAGCCGGAGCAGGAATAAACCGCAATGATTGACCACAGAGAGGGCAGGGATTGAATTCCTTGCCCTTTTTTTGTGTATACAAAAAAGGCACCCGGTAAAAGGTGCCTTTACTTTATATCAATTAACTTATTTCTAAGCTAATTAGGAGTTAGAATGGTGGAGACAAGGCTCACCCTTGCAAACTCCTAAAATCTGCCCTGCCTTATTTGGCAAGGCTTTTCTTTAATTTCTCAGAGGTGTACTCATTGGAGCCTATGCAGAGGTACATGTCAACATCGATATTGTCTTTGTAGACGGTCACGGAGCGGACGAAGGTGCCTATCATGGCATTATAGCCTTCCTCGTTGTTCGTCATTTTCCAGTTATTGATAACCGCCTTGACTTTCTCGACCGATAAAACCTCACGGCTGTACTCTTTGATTTCTGCCAATCGCTGGCGGGCGGCTGCGGCTTTCTCAGAATTCTTTTTGATTCGTGCGATGAGCAGGTCAGAAATTTCCCCTGTCTCCAATAAGCTCATCAATCTATCGTTGGATTGCTCCAGTGTGCTAATCTGGCTCTGCAGGGAGTGAATTTCCGCAGTAAATTCCATGTTGCTTTCTTCCAGCCTGGCATTGATGGAGTCAACGATGGAGCGGATGTGCCGGTTATTCAGTATCGAGTGCCGGATAACATCAATGACCTGCTTTTCCAGTGGGCGGCCTTTTATCTGCCTGCCACAGTTCGGGCACCGATAGTAAAGATATTCCTTCACTTTGGTTTTTAGCTGGTGCCGGTAGCTATTGCCCTGCATTTTTTGGTGACACTCCCCACAGGTGATTAGGTCACTCAGCAGGTATTCAACTTTTGCCCGGACACTCCCAGGAGCCCGCTTGTGCTTATCCATGCAGGCACAGGCCTTTTTCCACGTGTCCATGTCAATGATGGCAGGAATACCGCCCTCAATCACACAGGCATCTTCACAGTTCTTGTGGCCATTGCGGGGCATATTGCGAGGGCCTCTATTTTTGCCATAAACGTAAAAACCTGCATATTTCTGATTGGCAAGGATATCATGCAGGGAAGTATAGCGGAACTCCCCGCCTGATTTGGTGGTATATCCCCGGCGATTGCATTCCTCGACAATTTCGGGATAGCGGTGGCCATTGGTATACATATCGAAAATGAGGCGTACAGCACGCGCCTCTTGCTCGTTTATCACATAATGCCTATCTGGGCCTACATCATAACCGAGCGGGGGCGTACCACCGTTATGGACACATTTGAGGGCGTTTTCATTTTGTCCCTTTTTGACTTCTTTGGAAAGATTGCGGGAGAAGTAAGCTGCCATCCCGACCAGCTGATTTTCCATCAATTGCCCTTCGGCGGTGGTGGTATCAAAAGCCTGCCCTGCATATTCCACAGTAACACCGGCACGAATTAGCTGCATTTTGTTAAAGTAGTAGTCGTATTCGTTGCGGGCGTTTCGGTTGACCTTATGAAATACAGCGACCTGGAACCCGCCCTTTTTGGCATCCTTAATCATCTGCTGATAGTCCGGGCGGCGGTCATTAGTAGCGGTGAAAGCCTCGTCGATATACTCATGTACTATGCGATAATTCCTATCTTCACAATGTCGCCGGCAGATACGGAGCTGGGCATCGATGGATTCTTCCCGCTGATTGTCCGATGAATACCGGGCATAAATTACGGCGTTTAGCATAATAATTCACCTCCTTTTTGATTGCTGGGGCTGCCCTCACACCATCAGCCTGCGCCTAATCTCAGTAACCACGCCGATAATCTTCACCGGCAGCTCCTCAATCTGCTTGTGGGAGTAGAAGTGTGGCGTATAGACTGCGACATTGTGCCCGATGAGGGTAATTCCATCGGCGGACTCCCTTACTTCCTTCGCGGTGGCATCTTCCCCATCTATCAGCACAATTGCAATCTGCCCATTTTCGGCAAAGGACTGCTGGCGGACGATTACGATATCCCCATCCATAATCGTCGGCTCCATGCTCTGGCCATCGATGCGCAGGGCAAAATACTCGTTGCCATCGTCTTTATACCGGCTGTCGATATATTCATAGCTCTCAATATGCTCGTCTGCATATATCGGTTCCCCTGCGGCTACTCTGCCAAGCAGGGGGATTTTGTATGTGTAGGTGTCCAGGGGGATGGCGTTCGGTGGGGGAGATGTATTCCTCTTTTCTACCAAGTCAGCTTTTGTTATCCCAAAGTAACGAGCCATCATTTCAATTTTGTCTATCCGTGGATACTTTACGCCTTGCAACCAGTTTGAGACAGTAGTGTACTTAAACCCAAGGTCACGGCAAAGGTCGGCACGTTCTTTGTGATTTAGGTCAAGATAATACTGAATGTTCTCAGCCATAACGCTTTTATTTCCTAAGTTGTTCATACATAAAACCTCCTTCATACTAAATATTTTATCCCTAAAGAGTATAGAAAACAACAAAAAAGTAAAAAAATTACTCTTTAGGTGTTGACATTACCCTTAAAGGGTAGTAATATAAGAGTTGTCAGAGATACTCTTTAAGGGTAATGAAGGGAGTGATTGTATGAGCTTGACCCTTAGAGCCTGTCGCGTGAATAAGAATTTGACACAAGTCGAAGCCGCCAAAGCGCTAGGCATAAGGAAGGAAACCCTTGCTAATTATGAAGCAGGGCGGACTTACCCCGATGTTCCTATCATCAAAAAGATGGAACAGCTATACGGTGTCCAGTATTCGGACATCAATTTTTTTGGAGAGTGATTACTCTTTAAGAGTAGGAAGGAGAAAACGATGAAAGTAATGACAATCGCCAATACCGACATCAACGAACTGGTGCAGGTTGAAAACGAGCAGGTGGTTACGGATAGCCGTAAAGTAGGTGAGGTTTTTGACAAACCACACAAAACGGTCCTTCGTTCTATCGAAAACATCATCACTGAGGCCAAAAATGGCTTGAGCGATAACTCAGCACAAAATTGTGCCCAGTCATTTTTTTATGAAACCACCTACAAAGATGGCAGCGGCAAGTCAAACAAAATGTACCTAATGAACCGCGATGGATTCAGCCTTTTGGTGATGGGCTTTACTGGAGCCAAGGCGATGCAGTGGAAAATCAAATACATCGAGGCATTCAACGAAATGGAAAAGCGGCTGAAAGCGCAGTCGAGCGATAGTTACATGATAGCCGACCCCATCGAAAGAGCCTTGAAGTGGGCGGAGGAACAAAAGGCCCATCGCCAGCAGGTGGCGTTGCTGGAAGCGAACAACGCAAGGCAAGAGCAGATTATCGGGGAGTTAAAACCGAAAGCCGACTACACCGACATGATTCTGCAAAACAAAGGGCTTGTGCCTATAACTGCCATCGCGAAAGATTACGGCATGAGCGGTGTGGCAATGAATGAAAAGCTCCACGAAATGAAAATCATCTACAAGATGGGGCGCCAATGGCTCCTGTACAGCAAATATCAAGCCAAAGGCTATACCCATTCCGAAACAGTCAACTTCAAGCACAAAGATGGTCGCGATGATGTGGCCATGAATACGAAGTGGACACAGAAAGGGCGGCTGTTTCTGTATGAGAAGCTGAAAGAGCAGGGCATTTTGCCAGTCATTGAACGGACTGCATAAGGAGGCATAGACATGGGCGAACAGACAAAAGAAAAAAGCCCTACCGCAATGGCGGCAGGGGGAAAAAGAGCTTTCCGGCTTCAAGATGTTCAGCGCATAAGAGAGGTGCGCATATCGTCGGAGCTTGATTTTGACGAAGTTAATCATCTTTTGGCAAGTGGATGGACATTGCTGGAAGTTTATAAGCAGGATAAAGGTAGAGTCTCTTTTATCCTGGCAACGACAAAGCCACTACAGCAGTTAATCAGATGATTCTTCACGGCCCAGAACGTAATAAGCACGTTCTAGCGGATAAGGGCCACCGTAATTATCGGCTTTGTAAACTTCAAGCAGAACCCAGCCGTTTTTTAACATCTTGTTTACGGTTTCCACATCATGAGTTTCTGTAACTTGTTTGATTTTATGAAGTTCCATCGTTATCACCTCCATCATAGGAGGTTCGACATGAGGCAGGGACTTCCTGCCGAGAAAGGAGGGCACCATGATTATCAAGCTGAGCGCCACCACTGGCGAAGTGCTGGAAGTGAAGGATTCTCCGGGCGTTCCCTTCGAACAGCTTGCCGATGAATTTGCCCGGAGGACGAAGAAGATTTGGAAGGCTGAGGCCGAGAAGGCGGCCAAGGCCATCACGCAGACGAAGGAGGATTCCGATGCAGGAATGGGACGAGCTCATTAAGGAGCAGCAGGACAGGAAAAAGCGGCTTGAGTCGCTGATAAAGAAGTTTGTCGGCGGGGCGGCGCTGATTGGGGCGGCAGTTCTCTTGACTGGTTTCTACGATGGCGACCAACAACTCGTTGAGGAAACCTATGTTGTCAAAAATGGCGATACCCTTCGCCACATTGCCGAAACGTATCTGGAGAAAAACACCGGGGGCCGCAGGTACATCCTCGAATTTGAGGAAGGCATCATCGAAAATAACCCTGCGCTTCAACATGGGAACTCCGGGCACATTCATCCGGGCCAAAAGCTCAAAATAACCTATTGGGTAAAGAAGGAGAATTCGACGAATGGAAAATGAATTTAAAAAGGCTATTGACCATATTATGGCAGGCAAGCCGTTAGCCTCAATCGCGGCAGCCTCGACAAAAACAGCCGATGGAGTCAATGTGCAGATTCACATTGATGGGAGCCATCCCGAAGTGATTTTCACTATGGCCAATTTGATTTGGCGTATGCACGAATTGACAGGAATCGAAGCGAGCGAGATTTGCGACGATTTGAAAATCGCAATGGGTATCTTCCAACAGCACCAGGAACTGTGGAAAAGGAGCTGAGGAGCTTTGCGAAAGCGAAAACCGACCTGTTTTAGATGCGGCCGAGAATTCGAGGAAGGCGAAACATACGATTTGATTTGGGTAGGCTCCGGCATGGCCCCAGTTTGTCACGATGATAAGACCTGCGAGGATAACTACATTCCCAGGCATCGCAGGCAGCCTCACATGAAGGTGGTTCATAGCAATGCAAGCCGCTTTCACTGATTTTTGGACAACAAAAAAGGCCCGGTAAAAACCGAACCTTTTCACATGAGCTTGAATGACAATCGCAAAACACTCAAGCAAACTGTGTAGAGCTATTCTCTTTGAAACGCAAGCTCATTATAGCATATTTTCGGAAAGGAGGCAAAGGCTGATGACGATAAATGATGATATTCAAGATTCCCG